>OGEG01000005.1_pt1 | contig 286702 bp, 268 predicted proteins | sample 1570621 | NCBI WGS metagenome assembly OGEG01 (sample SAMEA2582130, study PRJEB24529) | metagenome | biome: Human gut stool | place: China | collected 2011 | reverse complement strand
GAGAATTAAAGCGTAGAAATAGACATGAAATTCCTTTCTGTGAATTACCGCCGATTATGGTTGCGACCTTTGCAGTCAATGACAAGTACGAATTAGAAACAACCGTATTTCAAGTTAATGGCGAGCAGGTTGCGGTTGATGGAGAAGAATTGTGCAACGCACTAAAACAGTTGTCAGAGAGAAAAAGAAATATCTTGCTTATGCGATATTTTATGGAAATGAGTGATATTGAAATCGCTGAAATATTGGATATATCCGATCGTACTTCTCTCAGGAACAGAAAAAGTGCATTGCAACAAATGAAAGAAATTTTGGAAAAGGGGGAATGACCTAATGGAAAAAGATGTCTCAAAGTGTCCGCCCTATCGCCTCATTTCTTTAGCAGCGAATGGCGACGAAAAAGCAATCCAGAAAATTATGGATTTCTATGATAACTACATATCAGCCTGCTGTATGCGAAAACTGTATGACGAATATGGAAATGTGCGTAAAGCAGTAGATTTAGAGTTAAAAGGTCTTGTTCGTAACGCAATGATACAAAAAATAAATGCCTTTGAAGTAGAAATCAAGTAGTGATTATCAACAGGGTGTGATTTACCACTTCTCTCTTTCCCCCCCTGTCCATTGTTTTATCACTCTATGAAAGTCTGTTGAAAACAATAGATTTTCATAGGCTGATAAGCCGATTGTTCTTTGAAAACTGAATAAAGCAGACAGACACGTTTGCTGTACAGTGAGCCATTAGATTTTATACGCCATGACCTTTTTATCAAAAGTGAGCGAACCATATATTGATCTGGGAACAGCCTTTGGAAAAGTTGTTCAGCCATGACCTGTGCAGCAGGATAATGATACGTCCGCATGGTGCGGTTCTGCCCACAAGAATGGGAATAGTTGAGATACTAACGGAGCTTTCCAAAGCCGTCTGCCTGCTTGTAAAAAATGACACACAGTAAAGGGGGTGCATAGATTATGAACAATACTGATGTGCCTATCTGGGAAAAATATACGCTGACGATTGAAGAAGCGTCCAAATACTTCCGCATTGGCGAAAAGAAATTGCGTAAATTAGCCGAAGAAAATATTGACGCTGGCTGGGTTATCGTGAACGGTAACCGTATTCAGATTAAGCGAAAACAATTTGAAAAAATCATAGATACATTGGACGAAATCTAATGTCATTGAGCCGTAGATATGGTATAATAAATATAGCGTATCACGGCTCATTCCATGACGGAAAGGAGCTTTACACTATGTCTAATGTAAAACGAAAAGACAGTAAAAATCGCAATTTGCGTAATGGAGAGAGCCAGCGAAAAGACGGAAGATACGTTTATAAATATACCGATATATACGGAAAGCCACAATTTATCTATTCTTGGAAACTTGTACCGACAGACAAGACACCTGCTGGAAAGCGTGATGATATATCGTTGAGGGAAAAAGAAGCACAGATAAAAAAAGACCTTAACGACGGTATCGACACAGTCGGCGGTAAAATGACAGTCTGCCAGCTCTACGACAAGAAGAACAGCCAAAGAAAGAACATCAAGAGGGCTACTGAAAAAGGACGACAGTATCTTATGAACGCTCTGAAAAATGACCCATTGGGTATGAGGGCGATTGATACTGTTAAGCAGTCGGACGCTAAAGAATGGGCTATCAGAATGAGTGAAAAAGGATATGCCTATAAAACGATTGATAACTATAAGCGTTCCTTGAAAGCGTCATTTTACATGGCGATACAAGACGACTGTATCAGAAAGAACCCGTTTGAATTTAAGCTAAGTGATGTTCTGGAAGATGATACGGAGCAGAAAGTTATCCTTACACCAGAGCAGGAAGAACGCCTGCTTGCCTTTATGGAAAAGGACAAGATTTACAGCAAGTATTATGATGAGGTTGTGCTTCTGCTGGAAACGGGACTTCGTATTTCTGAATTTTGCGGACTGACGACGCATATTGATATGCAGAACAGAATACTCAATATAGACCACCAGCTATTGAAAGATAGCGAAATAGGCTACTATATTGAAACACCAAAGACCAAAAACGGAAAACGGGAACTTCCATTGACAGAACGGGCTTATCAAGCAATCCAAAGAATACTAAAGAGCAGAGGAAAAGCACAACCGCTGATTGTAGGTGGTTACAGCAATTTCCTATTCTTAAACCGTGAGGGCTTGCCTAAAGTTGCAGGAAACTATGAGGGTATGGTGCGAGGATTGATTAAGAAATATAACAAGTATCACACGGATAAGTTACCGAACATCACACCACATTCATTCAGACATACTTATTGTACGAATATGGCAAATAGAGGAATGAACCCAAACACCCTGCAATATCTCATGGGACACGCTAACATAACCATGACACTTGGCTATTACGCACACGGTACATTTCAATCTGCAAAAGCGGAACTGGAAAGACTGGCTTGTTAATATCGGAGCTTATATTTACTACTCATTTACTACTTTTGGTTGCATTTTCATGCTGGTAAATGCCAGCTTATGCAAGGTATCTTCCAAAAAGAAAATACCGATAAAGCCCTAAAATACGGGATATATCGGCATTTACCAACTTATGAAAAGATAATCAGAAATTTAGTAAGTTTTTAATATAAAATAGTAAGTCTCAAGTAATAAAATGCACTGAATCCTATGTTGTTTTTCGTATCAATATTTAGCATTCAAAATACTTGATATATCTCTGAATTTTTTCACATAATAAATTTTTACTATACTTCCCCATATAATCATAATCAGGAGTTCCGTTTTCATTCACAGGTAGCAAAATTTTTTGTCGTTCCATGCGTTTCCCATTGAATTTGTACCCATATGTATATTTTGTTTTTTGCAGTAGAATAACCGTTTTGAAAAATAGCAGAATATATTTATTATCAGTATGATTTTTCAGATGAAGTCTTTTAACATCATCAGAAAAAACACAACCGTAAACATGGTAGAAATTCTCAACAACACTACCATTATAATTTACACCCAAAACATTTTTATCAAAAGAAGTATTAGGCGTTGCTACCCAACTTGTGATACCATTATTGGAATCCGTTGCTCCGATAAATGGAATATCACCACTGTCCATATCTGCTTTTGTCAATCTTTTTCCTGCACTTATTGTAAAAATTTTTCCAATAAAAAATGCTTTCCATTGCTTATCAGCAAGAGGTATTAGGTTGTACCCCTCCCCGAAGATTTTAAGTTGTTCCTTACAATAGTCAAGGTATTGTTTGCGTTTTATCACTTCACGTTCCTTGATAAATTCTTCCATAAACATATAATCAGGTTGTCCATAATCCGAAATTGGTAGCAGCAGTTGCATACGCTTTAATCGCCCTAATGTTGCACCATTTCCACCCCAAGACAGTTTAGAAACCTGCATTTTAAGTAACGGAATGATAAATTCTGCAACATATTTGTTCAGATGTTCATTGTAAAGCACCTGAATATTTTGCCCAGTATAGAAAGAATGTGGTTGATAAAAAATGGTCTGCGTATCTAGCCCAATGGTTATAACATTGCCATCATCAATTTTGTATTTCGCTTTTTGTTCCTTACCAACAAACATCGCAACACCATTATTGAAATCGGAACGTGTAATATATGGAATATCAGACTCTTTACAATAAACTAATTTGTTCTTATCTATTCCCGACAACGAAGCTCTCAATTTGAATATACCATTGTCCTTCTCGTCAGAGATATAGAATGCTTTCCATTCTCTATCCATCAATTTCATCATCTGTATTCACCTCCTCAAAGAGATATTGTTTTCCTTTCATAATCATTGAGAACTCAAAACTCAGATAATCACTAATCGTTTTATCAAAGTCAGCTTCTGTCGGAATTTCATCATTGAAATAGTAGAAACTATGTAGCCATTCATCATCGGCCTCAACAGTTGTTTTTACACAAAATTTTGTTTCGCTATCTATTCTGTCGAACCATACATCAAGCAAATGCTGTTTCTTATCCTTTGCTGATTCAGTTTCTAACAATCCGATATGGGGAGCAACTTTATAACCATCATCTTCAAAGTTTATAAACTTACATATTTTATCGGACGGATGTGGTTCTCCTGCTGTAAACAGGGCGATACAAGGCATTGTTCCCACTCCATAAAAAGTATCCTTGTTCAAAGTAATGACTCCCTCTAAGGTATGATTTTTTAGAATATTCTCTTTGATAGACGCTTCTTCCTTTGATTTTCCTGTCATCGTCGATTGTGGAACGATAACCGCACATCTTGCACCCACCGACATTGAGTTTAACAAATGTTCTGTAAAAGCAATTTCATATAAGTCAGGGTTTTGTTTTGAGCCTTGTGAATATGGAGGGTTCATCATTCCAACAGTTGCTTGCTTCAACTGTAATTTATTAGGGTCTTGCTTCAAAAAATCATCATTTATTAAATTGCTTTTTCCATCACCACGTAAAATCATATTCGTTGTGGCAATTGTAAACATATTCGGACGCAATTCAATTCCGTGTAACTGATTTTGTCGGATACTCTTTTTCTGAACATCATTATCAGCTTTTTTTAACATATTATGCATAGCCGCAATTAAAAAACCGGCCGTTCCACAGCAAGGGTCAAACACGACATCGTTAGGCTTTAAGTCAAGCAAATCACAAAACAACTGCGTTATATGTTTCGGCGTAAGAATAATTCCAAGTGTTTGTCCGTCTCCACCAGAATAACTCATAAATTCGCCATAAAATCGACCAATATAATCTTCTGCGGATTTGGAGAATCGAATAGAACGATATATTTTACTATATAAAAATTCTGCAAAATGCTTCAATGGTGTTTTATTCAGTTTCTCATCAATCTCATTTAATTTTACTGTATCTTTAATAAAAGCAAATTGTCCTAAAATTTTATCTTTTTTTACAGCCGGAGACACGTTTGCTCTTTTTAAATTAGCATCTATGGCATCATATATCTTCTGACCATCCATTTTTATCGTATCACCAGTCAAATCGTTAATAGAAAAATTCTTAAATTCTGCTTCACGAAGTGCAAGCATTATTCCCGATACAATCAATGGTTTTTCCGTATCAAGAAGATTTCCATAATTTCTTAAATCTTCGTGTAATACAGCGGCATCTTTTAAAATTTCTGCTGTTTCTTTTTCTGTATCAGTATCTTCTTTTAGAACTTCTCTTGTGTAATATTCATCAATATTATCTTCATTAAAGGAAATAAATGACTGAACTTCTGGAAGTTCTCTGTAAAATTCTGTTTCATCAACATATAACGGAGAAATTTTATGTTTTCTTTCATCTCCAGATACACCAAAGGCAAGAATTTTCTTATACGTAGTATTTTTCGCAAGATGCTTAGCATAAAACAATGCACCGTTAACTGCATAGTCACGCACTGCATTAATTTCAATACTAATACAGTTTTTATCGTCCAGTTTGATATGTTTACTTATAGAAGCTTTATCCTCTATAACCAAAAGATAATCTTTAACAACACCAACATATTCCGGAAAACCAACTTTTCCAGTGCCTTTCTTTGAAGCAGTTTTCAACGCTTCATTTATTTCCATTATGTCGCTGCCTTGTGCATCTAATTGTATATCAGCCTGCTTTAAAAGGTCATATACCCACAAATCAGTTTTTACTTCTTTTTTTGCCATTGTGATTCATCGCCTTTCTGAATTTCAACTATATCATCAAGCCCGCAGCCTAAGTAGGTGGATACCTTTGCTAATGTTTCCATTGAAACTGGTTCATCTTTTCCCATTTTTGCAAGCATATTTGTAGAAATTCCTGTTTGTAACCGGAGTTCAGTTTTCGTGACTTTTCTATCTATTAATAACTTCCATAATTTATTATAACTGTAAATCATATGTCCCTCCTGCTCTAAATTTATTAAAGTTTAAAACCATATACAGTATAATATGTCAGTTTGCGAAAAGCAATATATTATTGCATTTCGTGATATTGTGCTTTGAAAAATTTGGTGATAATTACAATCTAATAATCCATTGAATACTTGCTAAAAAATAATCACTTGTCAGCAAATTAAAATATAAAATTTTTGATTATTCTCTAACTGTTTATTGTTCTTGATAGGCGGTTATTTTTTCTATAAGTTATCCGATTTAGGTGTGCATTTTGACACCCTTTGTCCAAATGAGTGAAAGGAGTTTTCACAATGTCAAGATTATCAAAGAAAATAAAACAAAAATGGAATTTTTTCATAAATCCCAATACAGGTAGAAGAACATACAACAAGTTTTGCTTTAAATGCAAAAAACAAATGCTAGAAAAATACGGAGAAATCCGCTTAAATAAAGAAAAAGGTGTAACCCCTTTATCGGGATTACACCATAATTCCTTAAATACTGCCTTATTAGCCTGCGGCTAATGCTTCGGGGGGTATGTGTTGGATATTTTCGTTGATTTATCAATATAGAGATAACATTTATTATAATTTATGTTATGATACAATAAGTACATAATATTTATAGAATTTATTTACAGAATTAAAATACAAGGGGATTTATATATGAAAGCAGTAGGACTTGTAACAGAATACAACCCATTTCATAATGGACATTTATATCATCTTAATAAGGCAATGGAGCTTACAGGGGCGGATATAAGTGTTGCTGTTATGAGCGGGGATTTTGTACAGCGTGGAGAACCAGCTGTTCTTGATAAATATGTGCGTGCTTCTATGGCACTTAACAGCGGAGTTAATCTTGTCGTTGAACTGCCTGTTAATTATGCTGTGTCTAGTGCTGAGAGCTTTGCCGCTGGTGCTTTAAAAGTGCTTAATTATATAAAAGTTGACAGTATTGCTTTTGGAAGTGAGAGTGGAGATATAGAAAAGCTTTCTAGGCTTGCCCACATTTTGTGTGATAACGAAGATACCTTATATAATGAAATATCAAAATACACTGCCAATGGAATATCCTATGCCGCCGCAAGACAAAAAACAGTGGAGAATCTGACAGATAAAAACACTGCGGCAATGCTTACAAGTTCTAATAACATACTTGCGGTTGAATATCTGAAAGCTATCATAAAAAATAATTATGCTATCAAGCCTTATACCGTGCAAAGACAGGGCGATGCTTATAACGATACAGATATAAGAAGTGATTATGCCAGTGCAACGGCGTTAAGAGGAAATCTTAAAGCGGATAATATTTCTAAATATATACCTGTAAAAGCAGGTTTAATATTATCTTCAAATACGAATTATATATATTCTGATGACATAACGGAAGCGTTATTTACAAGACTTTTAGATATACTTTTTGCGAGTAGTTATGATAAAAATGTATTTATAGAAAATGTTATGAAGTATCCAGATGTAAACAAGGAGATTGCTGGCAGATTATATAAGTCGGCTATGGATATGATAACAAGGACAGTACCACATAGGGCAGGAAGTAAAGATAATGAGGCGTTTTCATTTGGAAGCCTGTGCGAACATATAAAGACGAAAGAAGTGCCGCTTTCCAGAATAAAAAGAGCACTTATAAGAATAACACTTGGACTCGATAAAAAACATATGGAAAAATATACGAATGAACCATATATAAGAGTGCTTGGATTTGATAAAAAGGGGCAGGAGTATCTTTCATATATAAGAAAAACTGTGGAAGTCCCACTTATAACAAAGACCGCTGACTATAAGGAAATGCTGCTTGATGATATACACGCGGCTAATATTTATAATATGATTGTTGCCGGAAAATATGGAGTTAAAGAACAGGGCGATTATGTTAAAAGCCCAATTAGGGTTGGGTAACATCGTAATAAATTTAGGTTTTAACTATACATAATAGTATATAATAATGTGTTTAAAATACAATAAAAATATATTTGATTATATTGAGATTGGAAAAATTAAATTCTAAATACAATATGTTATATACGACTATGCGTGTTTTTATAAGATATTAAATATAAAATTAATTGAAGGAGGTAGTATATGGATAAATCATTATTATTAGGCAATGGCATTAATATACGGTTAGGGATTGATAGTTTAAAAGCAAGTGAAATACGAAAAAGATTTAGTGATAATTTAAAGATATATAAACCTTTAATAGAAAAAATGTTTGATGTTAATATGAACAAAATTATAGAAGAATATAGTAATGTTGCAGAAGATGAATCAATAGAAAAACTGGTTACTATATTAGAAGAAAGTATTATTAAAAATCATAAAGGATATTTTACTAAAAATGATGAAATAAGGCTAGAAGATATTATTGTTGATATAGGATTAACTTCAATTTTTTTTAATGTTAAAACTGGAATAAATTTAAAAAGACAGGATGTTGCATTAAAATTAGCAGATTATAAAAATATATTTACATTAAATTATTATGAATTTTGGGATGAAAATCATATATGTAAATATTTACATGGAAAATTTGATTTATCAATGTATGATAATATAAAGAAAAAAATATTAATATCTGAAAAATGGAAGAACATTCCAGAATATAAAAAAATAATAGACGAATTACATAAAGAAAATGATATAGATATATTATATAGAAACAATACAGATGTGATACTTTCAAGTACAAATAAGCATAAGGATAAATTGCATTATGTAGCAGGACTTTATCCATCTAATGATATCTATCCATCTGATGATTTACTACTAATTAATTGTAAACAATTATATAAAGAATTGGATGGGATAGAACACTTGGATATATATGGAATGTCTCCATATGGAGATGTTGCGATAATTAATAAAATTAAAAATGTAAAAAATGTAAAGGTATATGTTTATGATAAAGAGCACAATGCTCAACTTAAAGAATGGGAAAAAATATTATCAACTACTAATTGTGAAATTTTGGATTCGGGTGAGTTTGTAATTTAATATTACTTAATATGTAATTAGTAAAATGATTATAAATTATGGTTTTATATGTGAAAATTTGTCAATTTTAAAGAAGCTAGACTAACTAAAATGGTTAAAAAGGACTTATTATGTATTTAATATCAGCGTATTTTGATGAAAATACTAATAAAATATTGAAATATCTGCAACAAAGAATTGCCGATAAAACAGGCAATGATTTTATGATAAGGAATAATGTTATGCCACATCTTACAATCAGTGCAATTGAGGCAAGGAATGTTGATGTGTTAATTCCAGCATTTGAAAAGGTATGCAGGGAAAAGTTACAGCCTTTAGAAGAAAAAGGCGTTGTAAAAGTAAATAATGCGATAAATATAGTGTCGATCGGACAGCTTTTTCCACGCGTGATATATGCCGCACCTGTGCTTAACGAGTATATGATGAAGCTTTCGATATCCATATATAATGAATTTGCAACAATTCCAGAAACTAATATAAGCAAATTTTATCAGCCATATTCGTGGATGCCGCATATTACACTTGGCAAATGTCTTGATAAGGAGCAGATGAGACAGGCATTTGCCGTATTACAGGATTTATTTATGCCTATAGATGGTCGGATTACTAAAATAGGATTGTCTACGGTCAATCCATATAGAGAAGTGATGAGTGTAGCGTTGTAGATATATTCACAGATTTAACTGTGTGGTTTGGAATTAAAAAGGTTATAGATAACATAAATGATAATGCAGCAGCTTAAATAGTATTGGATTATAGACATAATTCAGTAAAATTGCTTAACATTTAGAACAATCCTCACCTTGTCTTACGCAAAAAAAAGGTATATAATGAGGGCAAAAGTAGCGGTAACATAATGATAAACATAATGTGCCGAAATTCATATTTTAAGGAGGAGTCAGTAATCATGGCATTTATTGACACAATTTACGCTAGAGCAAAAGCAGATAAGAAGACTATCGTTTTACCAGAATCTATGGATAAGAGAACATTCGCAGCTGCTGAGAAGATTTTAAAGGAAGGTATCGCTAATCTTATAATCATCGGTACACCAGAAGAAATCGCTGAGAACAGCAAGGGATATGATATTACAGGTGCTACAATCGTAGATCCATTCAATGATCCTAATAAGCAGAAATATATCGACAAGTTCGTTGAATTAAGAGCTAAGAAGGGTGTTACACCTGAGATGGCTAAGGAACAGATGGAGAAGGATTATATGTACTATGCATGCCTTATGTGTAAGTGCGGTGATGCTGATGGTGCAGTTTCAGGTGCCTGCCATTCAACAGGTAACACAATCCGTCCAGCTCTTCAGTTATTAAAGACTAAGCCAGGTATCAGCAGTGTATCAGGTTTCTTCCTTATGGAGGTTCCTAACTGTGAATTAGGCGAGAATGGATTATTCGTATTCGCTGACTGTGCTGTTAACCCAGATCTTGATTCAGAGAAGCTTGCAGAAGTTGCAGCATTATCTGCAGATTCATTCAAGAGCTTTGTTGGTGCAGAACCTAAAGTTGCTATGCTTTCATTCTCTTCATACGGAAGTGCTAAGCACGAAAGAGTAACTATGGTAGCTGATGCAGTTAAGATTGCTAACGAAAAGTACCCAGATATCGCTGTTGATGGTGAACTTCAGTTAGATGCTGCTTTAGTTCCAGAAGTTGCAGCACTTAAGGCTCCTAACAGCAAGGTTGCTGGTAAGGCTAATACATTAGTATTCCCTTCACTTGAAGCTGGTAACATTGGTTACAAGTTAGTTCAGAGACTTGCTAAGGCTGGCGCTTATGGTCCAGTTCTTCAGGGTCTTTCAATGCCAGTTAACGATCTTTCAAGAGGATGCTTCGCAGAAGATATCGTTGGTGTTGTAGCTATGACAGCAGTTCAGGCTCAGGATGCTGCTAAATAATTGTGTACATACATTTTGATGATATGATTGCTATGCGGCAGTCAGGTACATCATTTATAATAATATGAGGGACGAATTATTTGCCCCTCATATTGTTTGTATAACTAACATAGACTGATTATTTAATATGATATTTTTATTTTGAATATAGTGCTATCGGTGAACCGATAAAGAAAGTATTGTTAAATGATTTATATTATATTAAATGATTATATAACTTATATTTAATTTTATAGGAGATTAATAAGAATGAATATTTTAGTATTAAACTGCGGAAGCTCATCACTTAAGTATCAGTTAATCAATATGGAAGATGAGAGCGTTATCGCAAAGGGTCTTGTAGAAAGAATCGGTATTGATGGTTCTATCCTTACACATAAGCCAACAGGAAAGGATAAGTATGTTGTTGAAACACCTATGAAGGATCACAACATTGCTGTTAAGCTTGTACTTGATGCTCTTATGGATGCAGAACACGGTGTGATCAAGTCTACAGATGAAATTGCTGCTGTAGGTCACAGAGTACTTCATGCAGGTGAGAAGTATATCGAGTCTTGTCTTGTAACAGAAGATGTTAAGAAGGTAGTAAGAGAGTGCTTCGATTTAGGACCTCTTCATAACCCAGCTAACCTTATAGGTATTGAAGCTGTTGAAGCTGCTATGCCTGGTAAGCCAAATGTAGCTGTATGGGATACAGCATTTGGTGGAACAATGGAGCCAAAGGCTTATCTTTACGCTATTCCTCGTGAATACTATGAAAAGTATGGCGTAAGAAGATACGGTTTCCATGGAACAAGCCACAGCTTTGTATCAAAGGAAACAATCAAGTTTGCTGACCTTGACCCTAAGACAGCTAAGGTTATCGTATGCCACCTTGGTAATGGTGCTTCAATCTCAGCTTCTATCGGTGGCAAGTGTGTAGATACATCTATGGGTCTTACTCCACTTGAAGGTCTTATTATGGGTACTCGTTCAGGTGATCTTGATCCAGCTATTATCGAATACCTTTGCAACCATGAGAATCTTACAGTAAGCGAAATGCTTAATATTCTTAACAAGAAGTCAGGTGTACTTGGTATGTCAGGTGGTATTTCTTCTGACTTCAGAGATCTTAACGCAGCAGCTAACGAAGGCAATGAAGTAGCTAAGGTTACACTTGAAGCTTATGCTTACAGAGTAGCTAAGTACATCGGTTCTTATACAGCAGCTATGAATGGTGTTGATGCTATCACATTTACAGCTGGTGTTGGTGAAAATGCAGCTTGGTTAAGACCAATGGTATGTAAATATCTTGGATTCCTCGGAGTTGAACTTGATGAAGCAGCTTCTGAGAAAGCTTGCGGTGTTGAAGGCATCATCTCTACACCAGAATCAAAGGTTAAGCTTTGCGTAATTCCTACAAATGAAGAACTTGCTATTGCAAGAGAAACATTAGCACTTGTAAAGTAATTAACGACATATGTTAATTGATTAAATATATTACGATTGAATATATTGTGCGGTTTAATATATTGCGATTAAATATATTAAATTAGTTATTGACAAACCAATATCAGGTGCGTATAATAGACCAAGTGTGGTAAGCGTTATGCTTATTTACTATATATAGTATGAATTGGAGACAATTATGCTAATTGATTTAAGAGAGCTTTTATCCGGTTCACAGGATGAGAAGAGTTATAAAGCAGATATTGAGATGAATACATTTAATACAGGTTCTTCTGATTATGATATAATTGATAAGCCTGCGGTTGATGTTATCATTAAGAAGCTAGGTAAGAATAAGCTTTCTATTAAGGCTGATTCTTATGTTACCCTTAGTATTCCTTGTGACAGATGCTTAGAGCCAGTTGATACACGCGTTGACTATATGGTTGATGAGATTGTTGACTTTAATGATAACGCATCCGAGGAAGAAGCAAAAGAAGAAAAAGACTATATTGATGGATACGACCTCGACGTGGACAAGTTAGTTTTCGGCGAAATACTGATATCCATGCCGGGAAAGACCTTATGTAAGGAGGACTGCAAAGGAATTTGTCTGATTTGCGGTGCGAATCTGAACAAAGGAGAGTGCGGTTGTGACAGGGATATCCTGGATCCAAGAATGTCTGTTTTCAAAGATATTTTAAAGAATTTTAAGGAGGTGTAACCGAATGTCAATTTGTCCTAAGAATAAATCTTCAAAGGCTAGAAGAGATAAGAGAAGAGCTAATTGGAAGATGAGCGCTCCTAATCTCGTAAAGTGCAGCAAGTGTGGTGCATTAATGATGCCTCATAGAGTATGTAAGTCTTGTGGCTCATACAACAAGAAAGAAATCGTTACTGTAGACTAATGCAGTAAAATCAAGGTTTTCTGATGATTTTAAATGGGTTAAATGTTAAAAATAACCCAATTATAACCCATTTAACAATTAGGAGTGAGTGATATTATTTGCATAGGGATAAAGAATTATATCTTTATCCCTTTTTCTTTTATATAAAATTTTCTTATTTTCTCTTTTACTCTAATTTTGTCTACATATTAATTGTTGATATACTTTTTATAAGATAATTGGTTTATACTTTCACATTAATTGTCCATTATATTTATCGTGTACAAACCCCTTAATACCCAAATATCTTCTAGCAGCTTCTTCGCTATCAAATAACCTATCTAAACGAACTCTGATTCCACCGCCTTCATCGAACTTAACAAGAGCCATATTACCAGTTATATGAGCTACAGTAACTTTTCTTATTTTTAGATTATTTTCTATGATGTAAGCAGTAATACCTTCTTTCATAACATACCTCCATTATAATAAAACGTCTGTTCTGATTATTATATAAAAATAAAAAGAAATAAGTCAAATAAGAATCGTAAAAAATAGGGATACCAGATTAATTTCTAGTATCCCTATAGTTATATATAAAATCATCGTGTTAAAACAATTTATAATTCGGCTTTTCTTCGTTGAAAAACCAAAATCTTATATAATCATCTAATATAATTGCCACTAAAGACAATATGCACCAGATTAATGTAAATGGTAAACATATTTGACCTAATACATTTAAAGGCATATGAGAATAATCCCATATACCTAAATGTAACCAAATATTCAATATTAATCCAGTAATAAATTCATAGAAGGTTATTAAACAACCTCCAATGGCACATTGAATTAATAACGGTGTTTCCCAACTTAATATTTCATTAATTAACCCAATTGATATGAAAGACACACCGCCAAGCACACCCATTGTCCAATGTGAATGTCCTCTATATATCAATTCAATACTAACATATATAAGACCTCCAATTAAGAATAAAAATAAATACTTATTAATTAACTTTAGCCGTTTCTGCATTTAATACCTCAATTATCTTCTGTGAATGTTCCATAATAGTCTTATAATTATCAAGATATTCACCTGTTAATTTTTGCCCATATTGAACTGCTTGAACATCTTTAATATCGGTTAAGGTATATACATAAGCTTTTAACTGGTTAAGATATGTTGTATTAGAAGTAACATTAATTTCTTGCATAATATATATATTATAAATATCTTCGGGTGTATATAATCTACACAAACTCTTATCGGAATGATATGGTACATTCATACCAGTTGTTCTTGCCATACTTACAAGATTGCTAATGTTATTTTGATCGGTAACAGTGTAAGAGTAATGTTCTTCATTGTATACGATTCCTGCAACGATAACATTCTGACAGGCATTTGTTAATTCTTTTATTTTATTTTCAAGGGCAGCATTATAAGCATTTTGCTTGTTTATTTCCAAAATGTTATCTTTATCTTCTTGAGATATCTTGACTATTTGATTATCTACTAATTGATAGTTATATAATCCATTTTCGTCTACAATATCTAAAGCCTCAGGAAATCTATATTTCTTACCCTTTCCTGAGCAAACAAGATAACAATCTGAAATATTATCTTTTTCGCTTGAAAATTGTCTTGTAACATATTTTTCCCAATTATATTCATAATATATGTAATATACCGTATCTTTTTTATTGTACTCAATATATTCGTCAGTAGAATCGTAAACATAATAATACTCAGAAAAATCATAGACACAAGTTTCTTCATCGGAATATATTTTAAAACCAATATTATCGCAAAAGACGTTATCATCTCTGTAATATATTCTTACAATATTAGGAAATTCAACGAATTCATAATTTATAATTTCATATTTAGTTTGTCTTAAATCGTTAAATTGAATATACATAAATCCTTTCTCCTTTATATTTATAGTGTTACCTCAAATGTGCTTGGATTGAATTTCAGCTTTTTAATTATCTTCTTAGTTGTATTTGCAATATATACATCTTCTCCGTTATATTTTACAGACAAGCCACTTGTTGTTCTTGTTGCGAATAGGTCATTATCTGTCAGCGTAGATTTAACTAATTTATTCTTGTTAAAAACATATACATTTAATGTATTATTATTTAAAGTGGCATAAGGAATAGATAAGGTAGCATCAATGTCTTTAAAACTAAATTCAGCATTTCTTATTATATTAGAATTAGATATTTGTGGTGCGGATAGTCCGCACCATTTATCAACCTCTTTATTATTAATTGTAAAAAACTCAATTATTTCGCCATCATTATCTTCATGACTACATATCTCATACAAATCCTGCGTATAAGTGTTGTAATACCAAGCTTCGTCATAATCTTCATAACTGCTTGGTTCATCTATTGAGTAGTTGCTATAAAAGTGTTTAATAATTCTACTTTTGTTAGAATCTAAACCTGTTTCATTAATAATAGGTATTTCTATTATATATACATCGGTGTAAGAATTTTCCCAAGTGTCTGTACCAGTATTATTTTCAACATAGTAATCTGCGTGCATATTTAATACCAATTTGTTTGTCGCATAATTTATTGCGTACATATCACAATACAAAGTGTTAAAATCAAGTCCGGCTATTTCCATATAATTGAGTTCAATTGTGTTCGCTATATCTCTTCCTAATGGAGGGTTTTTTGTAGTTCCTGGAGTGCTGCTGTTTGCATTACAAATACCTTTAATAGTCCATTGCATTAATTCGTTCACAGAATAACTGCCGTTATACTGATTACAATACAAAGCACCACTTTTTATTGCCTCGAATTCGTTTATGACACCATATTTAAAGTCAAATTGGTTAAACTCACCTTCATTTCTAAAAGTAGATATATTTACTACGTCAATCATATTCGAATTTTTTTGTCTAAATAAAAAATGTGTAGTTCCGTATAGCCCTACAAACGTACCAAAATTACTATAATTATATACTGCTGGGGCTTTCTCCCAGACAACAACACCGTTGTATATTACCTTAGTAAGATCAATTCCATTATATGTGATATTTTTAATGTCTGTATTATTACAAGATAAACTCATATAATATTCACCTCCTAAGTAGTAGTAATTGTTAGTGTAGTACCAGATAATGAAAATTTAGGTATTTTCTTATAAACGTTATAAAGTGCAGTCTGAGAAGCTGCTATTCCTGAATCAGCAGTACCTACGGCAGAAGTGTAGGTATCGCTTAGCTTGGTATGACCATAGTTAGTCGAAGTTGACTTACCATAAGTAACGGCTGAACTAGCGTGAGATGTTGGTGGACAATATGATTTATAGCAACTACTGTCTAATACTCTTGCCCATCCAATTGTAGATATCTGTGCACCTGAATTAGTGGTTCTATAATACATACCAGTGCCATTATTAGTACCAATTGCAATTTGTGATGTCCATAACCCAGCATAGTTAGTTGTTCTTGTATCCCAACCCATATTAATAATGTGAAACCACGCTTGCTTACCAAGAGGATTAGAAGTAGCTCCATTAATCATTCCTACGGCAAATCCTGCATTGGCAATATCATTGGCGGTTTTTTCATTATTTTTACCTGCGTTAGCAGTATAATCATTGTATACTTTTATGTAATTATTGCTATTAGCTTCTGGTGGCATCAACCCCAAGCTTGTTTTAAGATTGGCAAGGCTTGTCTTTCTATAGTAGTTATCGGTGTCGTTAGTAACGATAACTTGTGATATCGCAACATTTTCGTTTTTAGTTGTATCTGAATTAATATAGTTAAGATATACATATTTATTTTTATCTCTCAGCACATACGTATTAGCGTTGTTTGGAATTGAGCCTTGATACCCATTAAGATAAGTAGAACTTCCCTGAAGATTAGCATATATATCAGATTTTTTCTTAAATACTAATCCAGGAGGTGTTGTTACTGGTGAAATAGTTTCATTGGTTATAGTTGTAGATTCTGTTAGTATCGTCCACTCGGTATTCCACTCGGAGTATATTTGATATATACCACCACCTCGTAACCATAAAACAGGTTTAGATGAGTTGATCAACTGTTTGTAACCAATTGGATTTTTAGAATCGGAAATAAATTTTTGCTGATAATTTAAAACAATTTCATCCGCATCTGTTGTTCCACAACCACTTGATATTGTTAAAAGATCTAAAATTGCAGTAAATCCATTCTTGTAAGTGTGAATACTCCAATTTGGCATACAATTACAATCTAGCTGTGCGGCACACTTTAAGCGGTACATAGCACCCCTCGGAATTAATACAGTTGCCACCACTGGATACCAAGTGTCTTCATTATACTTAGAATCGGTTAAATTTATTTCTTTTGCTATATTTAAAGTTGTACCTCCAAGTGGGATAGAGCAAGCAACGGGCTTTCCGTCACTGAAGTAGATAGGTTGAGTAGCAGATCCTGCTGAAGTAGTTAGCTTAATTGCACTATTTGCAGAACCTCCAACCGATGAGCTTCCGGCATAAGAATGTGTATGGTTTTTCCATGCAAAATCAGAATCCCCTTTTTCATTAAGTATTTTTACCATATGAGTAAGTTTATTTTCTTTTGCAGATATAACATCATTTGAAGTATACCCTAAAATAAAAGTACCATTATATTGTCCAAGATTATACACACCATTTACGGAATTCATTTTTGCCAACATATTATAACCTGTGCCAACAGCAGTAGAATTGATAATTGCAACCCCATTATATCCTTGGCTATGAGTTTCTGTCGTTACAGAAGTAGATATAACACCAGTCATTGTGCCACCAGTCGATAGAAGAGGGTCACTTACAATCTTATCTAATATAGTCTTGTTGTTGTGAATGTGCTTCTTAGAATTAGCATCATCATAGTTTGTTTTATCTTCTTTAGACAGTAAACCATCAACAGATTGTGTAGCTTTTGGAATGGCGTTGGCAGAAATTGCGACCCATTTTGAACCACTATAACGATATGTGTAATCTGTGTCTTTTACATTAACCGTCCATCCATCTTCAGGATTAGGATAAGTTTTTGCAATATCTGCAAAAGTAGCAACAGATTCTTTCCAATCAATATTGTTTTCTAAAGTAGAAAATTTGTTGTCAATTTCGTTCTTAGTATATTTATCGTTCCAATTATTTTTATTCGAGTTTACAGTATTTTCAACTGATATAGCTTTGTCATAAGCTATCTTAACCGCATTTGCAGTAGGAGCGTGAACTGTAGAAGTAGAAGATACGCTATCTTCAAGTTCGTTAGTAAGAACAAAATGATGATTATCTAATTTATTTTGTAAATCATTTGCTTTGTCATTTGCATTTTTAGCTGCTGCGTTTGCATTTGTTATAGCTGCCGCAGTATCTGTTTGTCTTTTAGTCTCTTGTGCTTGCCTTGTATTCTCGTTTGAAATTCTAGTGTTTTCATTTGCGACCCTAATGTCTTCGGCTTTTTGCCTTTTATCTTCTTCATTTACCCTTTTCTGTTCAGAATTAATTCTTGACTCTTCATTAGATTTTCTTTCTGTTTCATTTTGCTTTCGTATATCTTCATTTGTGGTTAAGGTCTTATCTAATTCAACGACCTTCTTGTTGTTAAAATCTATCTGTGCAAGAGCATTGGTTAAAGCATTGAACTCATAAGAAGATTCTATTTGAGAATGATTTAGAGCTGTTGGTGTAATATTTATATAGAAATCCATAATTGATATAATAGGTGCATTAATCTTATATATATCATCTATATTTGTAGGCTTTTCATTAGAAGTGAAAACTTTTCTTAAAAGAAAAACATCTGCAATAGCCCTGCCTGATGCGGAAAGCATTTGTTCTGTTAATTCTATTTTAAGCTTTCCATCGGAAGTAATTTCAACTTCATTAAAAACACCATTATCATCAGGTTTTTTAAAACGAATAAAAGCACTCATTATTGATTTGTCAACTGTAAATACAATTCCATTTTCAACACAACTTATTTCAATATAACGTGTCTGATTATCATATTGTTTTGCGTTTACAGAAACTACATTTTTTGTATACAAATCAAGAGTTATTTTTGCTGTAGTTTGTTGTATACTCATTTACAATAATTCTCCCTTCTTAAAAATTAATGGTATTCTAACACCAAGTTTTATTGTCATTATCCCATGTATTAATAACAGTATCGTCTACCCAAAATCGAAGAAATTGTCCATCCCAAGACATGGATATATCTGAATTACTAGCTTCTAATCTATTTAATACAACTGCCATTTTCCTTTGTTCCGTCCCGTGCATACAATAAATTCCTGTTGCTTTAATGTCACCAAATACAGATAAGGCAGCATCACTAAAACTTCTAGTACCTCCGGTATCAATGCTTATTTCGCCTTTTCCAATCCATGTCATTTTTGTTCGATTGGGCATATGCCACATCTTAATTCCGTCACGAAGAACTTGTACTTCAGTACCTGATTCGCCTGTGATTGTCATTCCATCACCAGAACCATCTTTGGAATTAGATAACAAAGTTAACGTGTTAAAATTACGATTATTACGAGCGAAGACTCCATGACCTTGAATACTAAAATATGAACCATCTGTTTCGTTAGAAATCTTCATTTCACCACCAATGAGACTAGCAACCATTTTATATGTTGAACCGCCTGACCAGCCGTAACCTGAAGCAGTTAATTTCGTTGCATTGATTTCACCAGTTATTTTAGCATTAGAGGCATACATTTCACCATTCTGTTTAATATAAAAATTTCCATAATATACACCATCACGTTTCTCTTGGCATGAAAATGTCCATGTGTCAGGAGATGTCGCTTTTTGAAGATAAACTCGATAATTACCTTGGTCATGATATATTGCTTCATCATTAATATTCCAGCCACCAATTGTAGCCTTAAATGCATTTAGGTCATCAATATTTATTGCGTTTGCTGTTATTGAATTGGTCGCAATTTTTCCTCCGTTTATAGTCGTAGAATTTGATATATATATATTAGAAGCTATGTCGTCCGCTGTTTTTTGGGCATTTGTTATTTTAGACTGAGCAGAGCTGTCGAAACATTCAAAAGTTACTTTTCCTTTTAAATTAATATTTTCTGCCATTAATTCATACAATTTGTCTGTTAAAGTCATACTTGCTTGAGAATTACCCGAAGCAACTAACCAATTGATTTTTCCTGCGGTTTGACTGACAGAAGTGATTTTTTTAGAATTATCTGCAATAGAATTATTTATTGAGTTGATCTTATCTGACAAACCATTCACATCAGATATATCAGGAGAAGTTGTTGTAGACCACTCAATATCAACATTTTTTATTTGTAATTTTTTCTTTACTGCATTATAAGAAAAGGTATCTCCACCAATATTACAATCACCAGTTGCCAAGTTAAAATGTGTCCCAGCAGTACATACACCCTTCGAGTCGGTTGTATAATTAGCAGAATATATATCACCTGCAATAATAACACCTGATATAACAAAGTCTGTATTTAATCCATATTTCTCATACTCAACACCATCAAGAGTGTATTTTTGCTTGCCTAATGCCGTGACAGCAGTCCTCCATCTATCAGTTGTATAAACAAGTTCATTGACATTAATTCTAGCCTGTTCATCCTTATAATCATCAAGCACGTCATCATAACTTCTAATAAGAATGCCATGCTCATCAAATATTGCAGTTGAATTAGTATTATGAACATTATACAAAGCAGAGTCTAATCCTTCTTTTTGCAACCTTTCAAATGTGAGATTAGCTTTCTCACCCTGACTTGCCTGTTTAACAGTAGAAGAGTAGCTTGATGCCATAGATTGTGATTTTGTAAGAATGTCTTTAACAATATTAATATCTGGACTTCCGTATCTATAAGCATCGGAAAAGGTAACAGATAATTTGCTTAAATCTCCATATGAGATAGAAATATCAGCCAATCTCATTACATAAATTTTTCCATCAATTTTAGTTCTGATAAAATTACCAAGAGTAAAATCATCAAGAATGGGTTCAAAAATTCTATTTCCGTCTTTATCTGTTAATAGAAGGAGGTTTTGTAGTGTTCCTGAAATAGTGAATTGTTTCTCGCCAGATTTAACCAATTCCTTCTTGGCAACCACCAATAATTCATTTGCCTTGTCAATTAATTCAGTATTAGTTAGTCCATCAGAAATATAATTGTCATTGCTATAATCATCTTCACGTCTATAATAAGTGAATAACTTCCAATATTTTTCACCTATATACGATTCAAAATCAAGATCATTATGGGTTTTTGAAATCAAATCCTCAATGTATTTCTCAAGACCTGTAAGTGTATCTATTTGAGAGTTTCTATAAGATAATTCTGATTCTAAAGCAATAAACCGTTCATAATATGGAAGATAAATAGAATCGTGTAAATTAGAAGATTCAGATGCAACACCTTGTTCAGTTAAGACATTAATAGCAGTCTGATAAGCTGACTGATAAGAAGTTAATCTCTGTGCAGAATATTTATGCAATTCTATTTTAAATGTATCTAAAGATTCAATTTTATATATTTCTTGTAACCCTTGATCATTTACTTTCCCCATTGCTTTATCAACCTGCTGATTAACATAGGCAATATAATCATCGTTAATTGCAATACTTATTGCCGTTTTCATTTCAGCCGTATCTTCCTTATCTGAATAACTTGTTAATTTAAATCGACCTGTCCAAGTTTGTGATTTAAGAGTTGAACCGTCAAGAATTTCAACCTTATAAATGGATGTATCAATGATTGCTTTCGCCATTGCAAGAACTGCGTTATTAGCAGTATAAACAGATATTTTACTTACATCCGTTACTGCTACAGGAGACAAATTAGAAGGAGTAAGCAAAGCCAATTGAGATGCTGCCGTTTTATCTTGCTGTTTCCAAGTTGGCATCATAGAACTATTAAGATACGAGTATAAATCAATAATATTATAATATACAGATGTTATGTTGCTCCAACCCTTATACTGTGCCTGAATAGAAGAGTACGTAGTTTCAGGATAATATTTCTTAATGTATTCAATAATGTTATTATATTGATTTACAAGAGAAATTTCTAAAGAAAATGATTTATTGTTAGTATATTCATTAACAAGTTCATTATAAGATTTTATTTTATCTTGCAACTCATTTGGCATATCCGATAAAGTGTCTTGATTGAAATAATAAATATAATTACTGCCGTTAGGATTGATATTCTTTAAAGTTGCATTAATTAAATCGTCTCCACCGATAACCCTAAAGCAATTCTTAATATTATCTGTTTCAGAAGTCAACTGAATATCTGAACCAAGATTATTTTTATCAATAAATATTGATGTATCTTTGCCATATGGTTTATGTAAAATTGTTCCTCCACATTCAGGACAAACTGTAAACGAATCTTCACTTCTATAGTCACAACTTAAACAACAAGTTTCCATATCATATACATAGATGCTTCTTGTATTTGAATCAAATAAAAATATACAGCCAATTTCCTGAGAAAGAGTACTTGTTAAAAAGTCATATATACTTGTACCATCTATACTGAATGAACGCTGAATATTTAAAAGAGTTTCATCAACGTGGACAATAGTATAACCAGGGACTTTTTCAAGAATTCTATTTAGCAATGAACAATTTTTCTTACTAGGATTATAGAATATAGTTGGTTCTGTATATTCTTCACGAGTAATATCATCTTCTGTATTGATTTCAACATCGTGTAAAATCACCTGTCCAAGTTCGGCTTCACATAATGATTTGGCAGTTATAACTTTCTTTGTATTTATTTCTGACTCATCAATACTTGCTGTAATTTCAAACCATTCGTTATATTCCTTAACGTATACAGTTTTAAAATCAATAATTTTATCCCATAGTCTTTCAATTTCTCCATTTTGTTCATTATACACATTAAAAGATAATTCATCCACGGCGTTAAATTGTGGATGATATGTTATAGAATCGGCAGGAATATTAACTATTTCACCGAATTTTTCAAGATTTCTGTTACCTAGAATAATATGTAATGGTCTAATTGTTTGTCCGGTTTTTTGTATTCTAAGTAAATTTCTTACATTAATTTTCTGCATTAAATTAAATTCCTACCTTTCTAATAGGAGAATAACTCATAGTTACATTTATATTAAGTGTAGAAGAGTAGTAGTTATCCCTATTCTTATATGTGTTTATTAATTTAAGAAAATTATAATTAAAGTCATTTGCTATGTTGTGAGCAAGTTTATCAGATGTAATTATTCGATGTTGATTATCAATAGTGATTACTTCACCCTTTATACAATTATTGATAATACATAATTCGTTATCTGCTGAGTTAGTAATAGTAAGATTACCTGCTTCATTACAAGTTATAATCGTATAAGGATATATTTCTCCAACCTCATCTGAATCATCATATATATAAAAAGATTTTACATTAGAAAAAGTATGAGTTCTTTCTTTAGCAAAACCATATGGTGCATTAGAAGTGAACGTACATTCAATTCCATATATATCATCATTAATTTTCACAGCTTGAACATTGAATGTGCCGTAAAATCTTATATTTTCATAACCTTCTTTGTTTATTTTAAACTGATCAAAAGTTTTTCTGTTTAACCATCTATTTATCGCTCCATATTCTTCTGGCATAAGAGGAATAGGATTACAATGATTGTCTAGTCGGCATAATTGAATAGTGAAAGAGTAGTCTTCATCATATGTACTTCCATATAATTCAGAAATATCTTGTCCGACTGATTTAACAGTGTTAAATGTTAGAGTAGAACCAGAAGATACAGTCTCAACACCACCAGACGAATCAAAAGTAGCAACCATTAATCCAAAATCACTAGCAAAATTATCCCCAAATTGAAAGTCAGTAAACATATTTTCACCATCCTTTTTAATTTTATTTTTTTAATAAGTTATCAAGCATTTTTTGATATTGTTTTTCAAATGCTTCCATTTTTTTAATATATTCTTTTTTAGCTTTATCTGCTTCGGCTTTTTGCTCATCTAAAACCTTAATTCGGTCATTATATTTCATACATAACATTTCGTATACATTTTTAGCTGTTTTTGCTTTTTTAATTAAAATAGAGAGATTATCATAAGACTCAGAGGCATTTTCTTTAACGATTGAAAGACCGATTTCATTGTCAATAATTTGCTGTTTCAAGTCTTCATTTTCCTTTTCCAGTAGAGCGCAATGTCTTTCATAATATTCCAGCTTCTTTTCCATATTACTTTTACTCTTAACTAACTTATTTGACATCCTATTTTCTCCAATCTATCCTTAATTTTAATATCTTTAATAATTCTTAATAATTTCTAATATAATAAAAGACACACTAGCCTAAACTAATGTGTCTTTTTGTGTTTTATATTTAGTTGTAATTGAAAGAGTAGGGGAGGTTATTTATGCTTTATTTTCTAAATATATAATTTATTTACAATGTTTTCAGAATATATTTTTATATTAAAATTAATTTTTCTAATAATTATTAATATATCTTTAAAAACAGGATATTTTTTAATGAATAAATCATATCGCATACGTTCTAAATTATATGTATTTGTTTTACACCCCATCCAATAATCATTTGAAAATAATATCATCATTTTTATTTAATTTCCTAATGGTTTCAAAATTTAATTTATTATCTATTGTATAATCAAATTTCGAACCATCATCCACCACTTCTTGCATTATATTTTTAAATTGTCTAATTGAAAAATTTTCAGATAAATATTTTTCATGTAATTCATTTGTTAAAATCTCGAATTTATTAATATGTTTTGGTAATCCTACCATTGCGCATTTATATGGAAAATCATCTGCTTTATGTATTATATTTATTCCATTGGGAACTCCAAATTTAGAACCAATAGAAAAACTTGTTATTTCAAATCGTTTACCATTATATCCACATATTATAACTCCAAATTCATATTTGCTAATTCCTTCTATATGTTCTTTAAGCATTTTATAAAATTTTGATGTAATAATACCTATAAATTCTATATAGGATAGATCATCAAACTCTTTATCTGAATTTACAAATCCCTTTTTTGTATCATAAAAACAATAGCCATCAAATAATTTAAAACAATGTATTGGATTTCCCGTAACCCCGAATAATATTTGATTATTTAATTTAATCACCTTATTAAAGCCACTTCTACACGTATTATTGTTACTATATGTTGCACGACTATCGCCTGACATTAAACAAAAATTATCTGTTATTACAGCTTGTATTATACTCATAATATATCCCCCAATTATCAATATACAATACAATATTATATACCAATAATCGACAGAATACCACAGAAACATACATTCGTAAATCTGATTTATTAATCAATATCACGGGCATACCAACACAATGTCAGTACGCCCATAAACCTTATCTAAAGGTCAGTTTACTAAGTGAATTTCTACCTAAAGTCTGTCCAAGAGTCATATTCTGAACCATCTTTTCAAATTTAGGATCTTGTTGTGCTTGTTTCATAAAGTCTTCATAATTGTGAACATTTGGGAACGATAATGACACATCACCATATGATACATCAACCTTATTAGCCAAGTTATTCGATATATTAGGAATATCTGGCAACTTAGCACCTAAGTTATCCATATACATATTCGGAGTGGTAATACCCTTAGAAAGATTCCAAAGCTTTTCTACTTGGTCTTTGTTAAATACCATATCGCCCGTATCTAACTTACGAAGTGTACCATACTTCTTAGAGAAGATAACTTCTGAACCAAGACCATCTTCATCTGTACGGTGTATACCTGCTGTTGCTGATTTAGTACCTTTACGATAACCATGACTTTTGAGCTGGTCTAACATCCAAATATTCTGATCTGAACTACCATAATATTCTCCGTCACCACCCATAGCAGAGTAGTAATCAGCTCTTGCACCAAATGAACTGTCTATGTCATTCGCCTTAAGGCGGTCTACAATACTTGTATCAATTTCAAGTAAGTCCTTCGGATAATCGTCTTCTAAATGATAGAACCAATCACCCCAAGAGCCACCATCATCAGATGAGCCACTATCAGAGTTATCCCAATTATCAGACCAATCATTAGAACCACTATCACCACCAGATGAACTACCGCCATCAGAATAGCCACCATCAGTATTAGCATTCTGTTCTGCCTGTTGTCTTGCAATCTCATCAGCAACTCTTTGAGCTTCTGCGTTACTATTTGCAAGTAATCCCTGTACAGCAGAGTTGATACTATTACATACACTATTAATAGCATTGTTGCCTTCAACAAATTTGTTACTGAAGTCACCTAATACACTATTAATACCATTTGTTATGTTATTGGCATTTAGACTCCATATAGAAGACATAGATTCGCTAAGCTTATAACCATAATTCTCAGCAGTAGATGTAATAGTCTGTGAGATATTAGAAGCATTTTCATTAGACTGGTCAATAATTTCCTGCATAGTTATATCAAACGAATCAAGTCGCTCATCGAGCCACGTTTTTGTAGTATCGGCAAGATTATCTAAAATAGCTTGAGTATCGCTTATAAGCTTTTCATACTCAGTATCTTTCAAATCATCTTTAGCAGTATTAATTTGGTCTTTAAGCTGCTGAATATTCTTCTTACCTTCCTCAGAGTTATCTCCTTGAACGGCAGAATATTGTTTCTCCAAAGCATTAAGAGCCTTTGTTTTTTCAGCGATAGATTTTTCATAATCATAAGCATCCTTTTGCTGACTCATAAGGTCTTTGTACTTTTGTATGACTTCATCAAGTTTATCAAGAAATGTATCATAACCTTCTTGAACTAAATCCTTAAGAGCATCCTTTTCAGATATACTTGAATTAATAGCATCCTGTTGAGCCTTAATAAGTTCCTGCTTCCTATCCAGTAATTCCTTATCATAAGGATCATTAGCCAACTCTTCATTAATTTTAAGTATCTCATCCTTATAAGCTTTAGCCTGATTAAGATATAATTGATACTTCTGTGCGATTAATGCCTGTGCAGCCTTGCCATTGTCATTCATATTACCATTATCATCAGTAATATCTTCATCCTTTAATAAGTCAACAAGGAACTGAGTTTCGTCTATAAGGTTACTGACATCATCTCTAGTCCTATCGAAAGCATCCCAATTAATCTGTCTGATAGCATTATCATACTCAACTAATGCCTTTTTAGCATCATATATGGAAGAGGTACAATCATCTATAGCAGACTGCATAGAATACCAGTCCTCAGATTCAGCCTCAATCTTACCTGAAGCCATAGCAGAATTAAGTGCCTTTGTAAGTGCATCTCTTTCCTGTTCAAGTTTTTCAAGATTCTTTTGTTCCTGTTCAATCATAGAACTGTTAAGCAGAGTAGAAGCGAACCAGCCCTGTTCTTCTAAAAGGTCATTATCCTTGCTATATAAATCCTTAATAGAATTTACTTTCCCAAGAACTTCTTCAAATTGTGATTGAATGTTGTCAAATCTTGACTTAGCAAGCTGTCTTATCTCAATGTTTAATGATTGTACAGAATCAGCAGCATCTTGTGCCTTATCATATAAATCCTGGCAATCTGAAATTGCATCCTTGAGGTCTTCATCATAGACAGTTTCTATATTAAATGAACCATTTTCAATCTGATCTTTGTAATAATCGCTTAAGTCATATGAATTGAATCTATCCATATAGAAGTCATAAGCATCTGACTGTGCGTTAATCTCTGATAACAATGTTTCCATAGAATCGGAGAGGGCATTATTACGATTAAGCCATGTACGTGTTGTATCAGATACTTTATTCTTTAAGCGGTCATATGCTTTAGAGATTTTAGATAAGAGAGGTTCTACCCAGTTGAAGTCCTGTGGTGATGGTTCAGAGGATGAAGATGAATCACTTCCACTAGATGAAGATGATGAATCGCTAGAATCATAACCAGACATTCCTTTCCAATCGACATTAATACTTGAACTAACCTGTTTAAAGCTATAATTATCTAAAGCATCTACCGCAGCGTTAGCACCATCAACAATACTTTGGAAATGGTTGTACATATTGTTGTATTCTTCATCCATAGCTTCTACTTCATCTGGATCTGCCGAATACATACCTGCATCATACCAGCCAGTTGTCTGTACCATCAATTTACCATTTGCATCCTGAACAACTTTGAAATAGTCAGACCAGACACCTGCTAATTCCTTAATGGCTTTATTAGTAATTTCCAGCTTGGCTTTTTCCATATTCGACCAGTTATCAACATCATCACCATATAGAGTTTGAAGTTCATTATATAACTCTGGGTAATTAGTCATAACTGCATTGAAGAATTCTTCATCAGTCTGTGACTTATCTACTACAGATTGTATGTACTGATTTTTGTCATTCTCATAGATAGTTTCAAGCTGTGAAAATAACTCTTGTTCAGATATTATGCCTTGCATATAATCCGAAAGTGCTGTCTTTGCTTCTGGATATTTCTTGATAATGCTTTGCATAGATGATACACCTATACGTCCATTATCATCTAATTCTTTTTGGATTGTAGATAATAGGTCTGCTTCTGATTGAAGGTCTGCAAGATTGGCTGTTTGTGACTTATCATCTGATTCTGTGAGAAGAGAAGTTAAGTCAGTAAATGCACCAGATATAGATTGTGCAGCATCAGTTCCAGTTTCTTTAAGCTTATTAAGATACTTAATAAATACATCTGCTGCTGATTGTCCATCTTCTAGAATCAAATCAGTATCATTCAGCTTATCATTAAGAACATCAATCCCCTTAATATCATCCTCAATAAGAGTACCTTCATTAAGTGCTGTTTTAAGCTTATCAACTATTGCCTGATAACTTTTATCATCTATAATAGAATCTAGTTTGACTGTATTCCATTCAGCAGACCTACCAGTATATCGGTATAAGTCCATTTCTTTCTTCTGCATATCATCCCACATAGCTTGATATTGTGGATTGTCAAATGTGCCATCAGAATTCATAGAGTTCATCAATGTCTGTTTGAATGCTTCATACTTCTCTATCTTATCAGAGAAGGTTTCTTCTGCCATCTTTTCAGCAGATTCTTTTAACTTTTCATTGGAATTTGTATAATTAGAAATAAGATTATTATTGAGATCAATACTATGTTGGTATTGAGCTTTAAGACTTTCATCAGAAGTGGCATTTAATTGTGCCTGTAATTCTTCATTTTGTTTCTGGAATTCCTCTAATTTCTGTTCATTAGCTTTAATAGCATAATCAAAATCAGATAATTCACTCGCTCTGTCTAAAAATGCACCGACATGGAAACCATCTGCATCACTTGATGCTTGGTAATACTGTTCCTGTTTACTAGCAGTATCGTCAGTTTCCATACGATTTTCGCTTGTGTATGTTTTATATGCTTCGTCAGAGGCTTCTTTTGCTTTCTGCTTTTTAACCTCTTCCTGGTTCTGTATCATAAGTCTTAACTCTTCATTAGTAAGTTTCAACTTATCAAGTTCAGCCTGTTCTACTAATGTAATAGTACCATTATTAGACTTTTCGATTAATTCAGCTATTCTACTTGTAGTCTCTGATAGCTTATTTTTTAACTCATCAAGCTTTGTACAAGCATCCGTATAGTCCTGTTGTGCATTTTCAAATGCTTCACGCTGTTTTTTCATAGATGTTGTTAACGCATCTACTATCTTAACTGCTCCTGCAATAACACCTAAAGTTACTGTTATAGCAAGTAATACCGGATGTGCAACTGCAAGTGCTTTTATTGATGCACCAAGACCTTTAATAGCCGTACTAAATCCAACAGTGGCAGTAGTAGCAGTACCCTCAGTCGCAGCCATAGCATTAGTAGCAGTAGCATTAGCAAGTTCAGCAGTAGTAGTTTTTAATAAACTCCCTTGAAGTCCCTTTGAAACCAAAACAGCTTTTATTTGTGTGGCATTAAGTTGACTTTGACTTAAAGCCATTTTTGTCGCTTCTTTAGAATAATCAGAAAAACACGCAACAATTTCTTTTGTTAAATTTTTATTATTAGCAATATTAGAATTATTTAATAATTCATTTAGATTACTCAAAGCAGAGACAGACTCTCCAACAGTCTTTAGTTGCTTGCATAATAATTATAAATAAATTATAATAATAAAAATATAATTTTACAATAAGTAGGAGGTATTATGAATTACGAAGAAGCAAAAAAATATATTTATAATGAAATAAAATTAGGAAATTCTAATTGTACAGAAATTCTTGTTGATATTGCAGGAGAATTAGATCAAGATGGAATTGAATTTATTCAAAAACTCACAAATTCTTCTTATGAAGATGTAATTAAGATATGGTATGAATTAAAAAAAGATTATGGTTCAAAAAAAACCAACCCATTTTTCCCCGACCTAACTCCACAGCAAATCGCTCAAGCTAACGCACAAGCACAGGAATGGTTAAATAAACCTAAATGTCCTACCTGCGGTTCTACAAATATCAAAAAGATAGGTGGTATAGAGCGTGGGGCTTCAATAGCTGCATTTGGTATCTTTAGTAAGAAAATCAATAAGACTTTCAAGTGTAATAATTGCGGTTATACATGGTAGAGCATAAAGAATGATAAATATGATAATAGAAGAGTAGTGAAAAGAGCAAGTGTGAATACATTTGCTCTTTTATTTATTAACCAAAAAAGCATTCACAATTAAGTGAATGCTTTTAAGCTCTTTACATCAAAGGTAAAGAATAAGGTTTCTTACATCGTCATACGCCAGTAACCCAACGCAGACCATTTGCATTTGCTTATATATTATTATATGCATTTATTCTTGTTTGTCAATACCTTTTTCAAAATTAATTACTAATTTATCTAATATTTTGTCATTAATCCTTTTTAATATATTTTCATCAGTAATACTAACTTTACCTGCTCTTACATTATTGAGTTTTCTTATTCTTCTTATACTTACAGATCTTATCATATCTACTTTCAAATAAGAGTCTTCATCTCCTGGCAAATGCTGAACCTTTCCTATATTTACTGCACAATCATTAAATTTTTTATCTTCTGATGAAGCCAATGGGAATACGGTAAATACAAAACCTTGTTGTGCCCATATCATAGCATAATGACCATCTTTATATTGGTCGCTTAACTCATCACCAATATTCATACCAAATTCAACCCAAACTATATCACCTCTTTGCATGTTTTGTGGTAAAGAAGGAAACCTCTCATGTAATTCGTGACGTTTAGCATAATTTGACTTCTTTAATAACCATTTACAAAATTCAACAGCAAAATCGGATTCTACATCATATAAAGTTGAAACTATACTAGAAAGCATTCCCTTTATTCTACCTTGTGCAGATATATCTTCCTTTAATTTCATATTTAACATTCTCCAATCAGCAGTATTTAATATTACCATTATATACCAATAATTGACATAATTCTATCAGAACATACGTTTTAATATTTTGTACTTGACAAGAAATTTATCTGAATGTAAATTTAAAAATACTAAGGAGTTATATTATGCTAAAAATTCATTATTGTCCAAACTGTCACAGAATTACATATACACATTATCTTACAAATGTATGCCGAGTATGCAATTGTGATTGCATAAAACTCGATATTGATTTTGAAAAATTCTTCTCAATGAATGAAGTTGAAAGAAAAGAATATATATCGAAACACATTGGCTTATAGAATACAAACTACTGTTCTGAATTGTATTTAATTTTGTACAATGGTAAAATATAGACATTGGAGAAACAACATAGATGTGTGCCATAACACTTTATAACCGAAGGTTGTCCCAATGTCTATCATATGGCATTCGGAAAAATGAATCTGCCCTTTCTGGGTGCATATTTCCCTAATTTATATTTCTATTCTATAGAGAAGGGAGGCGAGACATATTAAACTTTTTAACAAGTATTATCGGAAGTGGTAAGTATAATTTACGTTCCATTTTAGGAAAAGTCATTGTCACAAGCATGATTTGTAAACATACTGAACTTTCTGATAGTAAAGTAAAAGACATCACTAATATGATGTTATAATATCTTCTTGCATATGCTGTATTCATATTTCCTTTTATTCCATTGGTAGGGCTGTCTCACGACAGTCCTATTTTGTTATTCTCTGTTGCGAATTATGCTTGAATGTTACTATTTATATGTAATATAACACAAGTGCATCCGTCATTTTCACAACATTTCTTATCAACTTCTAATATTTCCTTATCACTTAATTTATAATTATTTTCAAAGAAAATAGTAGAAGAGAAGTCATTAACTTTTAATGCTATAAGCTTTATGTATTTCATTATGCCACCTCCAAATATCCATATTTACGAAGTAGCTTTGTTATGTAAGAGATGCCTTCAGGTTTAACTCGTGTTTGTATATGAGCAGTTCCATCAGGTGCAATAGCAGGAACAGATATAAATTTAGTTTTATTTACTACATTTTCATATGGAACATTGTCTCCGTTTTCATTCTTGAAAAGTAATCCAATATTTCTCATATAAGAGAAGAGTCTATATTCGCCAATTCCTATAAAATGTGCAATCTCGTTTATCGAAAAAGTGCCTTTGGTATTCATTAGAAGTTTCCAATCTTTTTCAGTTTCTTCTAATGATGCAATTCTCTTTTTCTGATTAGCAATAATTTCATCTTTGTGTTTGATTGTTTCATTAGCAATCTGGACAGCTCTTGCCATTATTAATTCATCTGGTTCATCTTCTTTAATAGGAATATAACCACCAGTCATTTCAATAGAAGGCAACACTTCGTCAGTAACCCAATCTTGAAATTTTTCTGCCTTATCCGTTTGTGACTTAAAAATAAGTTTATATACTCCGCTTTTTGTAATGAATTTTTCACCACGATTATTTAATTTTCGGAAGTCCATATTACGGACTTCTGAATTTTTTAATATAACCGCCTGATTTTCGTTCATTTTAGCGAGATAATTTCTTACATTACTGTCGCTAATTTCCAAACATTTTCCAACGTGATATGGATTAAATAATGCTTTACCATTAAAATTAAAACATTCCACATCAATAGTTTCAAATCGTTTAATGAAATTTAATTCATTCATAAGCATTCCTCCAAAATTTATTTGATAAAATTTTGAAAGTATAGTAGAATAGAAATTGAGAGAAATCTCATATGTAAGACATCCATTTGTTCTTTGGTCGGAGCGATGGATGTCTTTTATCTTTTTAAATTTCCTTTAATTAATTCTACCGATTCTTTGCTAAAAAGATAATTACGTTTTCCAGCTTCTCTAAATTGACTTTCATTAAGATTAAGATTTTTAGCCAATCTAATAAGATAAGCAGGTGTAATGTCTAATATTTTTGCAACCTCGGCAGTAACATAGACTTCTCTAACATCTGACATCTATATACCTCCTTTATTACAAGTCTAATTATATAATGTCGCAAGTTAGTTGTCAATACTCTGAACTAAAAATTTTAAGTTATTTATTTGGAATTTTCTAGTTGAGTGAAACACACACTCAAATACATTACTGAATTCCGAAATCACAATGTACACTATGCATTATAAGCGAATGTCATACTAAGGCGATGACTCACTTAGAGGATGGGTATGTCGTTGGGGATTGCTCTCTTATATAGTTATTCTCTATATATGACCTTTCGTTTCTATATATGGTCAACATTATTATAATGTAGAGTACCGTCCTGCTCGTTGCCTGTTGTTAATGATACTTAGACACCTATCAAGTCTCCTCGATATTCTCATATATCCACATATACAATTTTTTCTGCTTTCGCAACCTCATCCAATATAACTGTATGGATTACGGTTTGTTATGTGATCCGTGGGTAGTTAGTTAAGCTACCAAGCATTCAAGCATTTACTCCTCCATGTAATAGTTTATACTCCGCTAAAGTGTTTGCAGAGTTTTTATTAAGAATCCCATGTATCCATAGACTTGATTATAATGCCATTATATTATTCTCTTATCTATGATTGACCAACTAAAAAACTGTTGGAGAGTTTTGTGTAAGGTTTGAAAACCCAATCAAAATTCTTAATAAATTTAGTGACACCAAATATTCCACTACCAGTTATTGCAATTCCCAATAAACCTATATGTGAAGTGATGCCATCAATTAAGGACAATGCATCATTACCCAAATTTACGATATTTTTTATATCATCTGACTGAATCAAATGAATTTCTTAGAGAAAATTATAGTTTTGATAAAAATGGTGAATGTAAATATAAATTAACTGATTGGAGTGATGCTATATAAAATTATTTGTTGATTTTGACGGAGTTATTGTAGATACAATTGCTGCAATATGTGATTTATATAATGAAGATTTCAAATATTACAGTGATTATAAATATGTTTTCCCAGAACAGATTAAGACTTGGAACTTTGAAGAACTTAACTGTGCAAGTAGAGAATATATAAATACATATTTCAATCAACAGCGATTCTTTGATAAGTTAAAATTTATGCCACAAGCCTATGAAACATTAAGAAAATTTGCTTTACAAGATGAAGTTATTATTGTTTCTTCTGGTTATAGTCCTAATCTTAAAGCAAAGGAAAAATGGTGCAAAGAAATTCTTCCATTTTGTCGATTCATAGGAGTTAATCTCAAAGAATATAAGGATAAGTCTAATATAGATATGAGTGGTGGATTATTTATTGATGATTCTGCACATAATCTTGAAACTTCTAACGCTGATACAAAGATTTGTTTTGGCGAAATTTATCCTTGGAATAAGGAATATAATGGCAAGCATTGTTGGAATTGGAATATGATATACCAGCTTTATAAAGCAGAATTGGAGGATTAATTATGTTAAGAGAGACTACAGAGATTAATAAGGATAATATTACTGTTGGTGATTGTATTGAATTGTTTGAATACAAGAATACAAGAGTAGTTATTAATGATGGTAATGTTATTGGATTTGAGGAATAAGAGTAAAAATAAATAAACAAGAAAGGTTGATTTCTTGTGAAATCGAGAAAGGAGATAAATGGGAACGTATAATAAAGAAGATATCTATATGATAACTTTAGAAGGCATAGAACAGGGTTTATTTATAGGGGTAAGTAATAAACACTATGATGAATTATATAGGTATTATGGCTATTTAAAAGTGTTAGATAATACTGATAATGTACAAAAATCAAATGAAGATAATGGAAAAATAAATAGATTACAAAAAGAACTAGAACAAGAAAAAGCTTATTGTAAATTCTGGAAAGAACTAACTTTAAATCTTAAATCGTCATTTGAGGGACTTATAAACAAAATTGAGGAAGGAGATATAAATATTGACAAAAGTAATTAAGAGAGATTGTTCAGAGGTTGATTTTAACAAATCAAAAATCTCAACGGCAATTCTTAAAGCTATGAAGAATGGTTCAGGCATTGTAAAGCCAAAGATTGCGGATGACATTGCAAATGAGATTGAAGAAGAGTGTAAGGATAAAGAAGAAGTAAGCATCTCTGATATTGAATCAATGGTTTATGATAAATTAATTACCAAAAAGCAGAGACTTACTGCAAAAGCATATGAGGGATATAGAAGTATTCGTGAGTTTCAGAGAGAAAATGAGAATACAACAGATTCCGAGATTGATGAACTGTTAGATGGTGAAAGTGAATATTGGAATACTGAGAACTCCAATAAAAACTCAAAAGTATTAAATACTCAGCGTGATTATATGGCAGGAATTGTTAGCAAAGATATTTCTCGTAGATTTTTACTTCCACCAGAAGTTGTACAAGCGCACGATGAAGGAATTATTCATTTCCATGATATTGATTATTTTGGTATGAATGCGATGAGTAACTGCTCACTTATTAATCTTGAAGATATGTTACAGAATGGTACTTGTATTAACAAGGTAATGATTGAAAAACCACATAGATTTATTACTGCTTGTACAATCGCCACTCAGATTATTCTTGGTGTTACATCACTTCAGTATGGAGGGGCTACAATTACTCTTACACATTTAGCACCATTTGTAAGAGATAGTTACAACAAATACTATGAGAAATATAAGTCATGGGGATTTTCTGATGAAGATTGTAAAAAATATGCAAAAGCTGATACCAAAAAAGAAGTAGCAGATGGCGTTCAGACATTTAACTATCAGTGCAATTCTATGTCTAACTCAAATGGGCAGTCTCCTTTTTTGAGTGTATTCATGTATCTTGGAGAGACTACAGAGTATAAGAAAGAACTTGCAATGATTATTGAAGAGTTTCTTAATCAGAGATTACTTGGTCTTAAAAATGAAGTTGGCGTATATGTCACACAGGCTTTTCCAAAGCTTCTTTATGTCTTAGAAGAAGATAATATCCATGAAAATTCCCCTTATTGGTATTTAACAAAACTTGCAGCTAAGTGTACTGCAAAGAGAATGAACCCTGATTATATTTCAGAGAAGATTATGAAGAAATATAAAGAGGGCAACTGTTTCCCGTGTATGGGTGAGCGTAAACTACAGCCCAGGATAAACCGATTGAACCTCGTTGCTTAGAGGGTGTAACTAATATAGTTGCTAACGGATAGGTCTTAGGTAGAAGAGATTCTGTGACCTAAGATGAGTACCGTGCCAACCCTAGAAATAGGAAGTGTGTATCGACTAACCGTGATGAGTGTAGCGGTGTAGGATTGGAGACAAGCACCAATTCCAAGCAGTCGGCTCGTTGATGAGAGTAACGGACTCGGAGAGAATATATAGTCAGTGTACATAGTGATATGTAATAAAAACGTGTAGAAGTTTCCTTTCACCTTATAAAGATGAAAATGGTAATTATAAATTTTATGGAAGACTAAACCAAGGCGTTGTCACATTAAACCTTGTAGATATAGCATTGTCATCTGAAGGAGATTATGAAAAGTTTTGGAATTTAATGGAACAGAGAACAGAATTATGTCATAAAGCATTACTTTGCAGACATAAACGATTAGAAGGAACACTATCTGATGTCGCACCTTTATTATGGCAGTATGGAGCATTTGCAAGACTTGAAAAAGGTGAAAAGATTGATAAGTTACTTCATAATGGATACTCAAGTATTTCTCTTGGATATGCAGGATTATATGAATGTGTAAAATATATGACTGGTAAATCACATATTGATTCACAGGAAGGTCATGATTTTGGCATTAAAGTAATGCAGTTTATGAACGATAAATGTGACCAGTGGAATAAAGAACATTATATTGGATTTTCAATTTATGGGTCTCCAATCGAAAACACAACGTATAAATTTGCGAAGTGTCTACAGAAACGCTTTGGAATTATTAAAGGTATTACAGATAGAAACTATATCACAAACAGTTATCATACATTTGTAAAAGAACCAATTAATGCATTTGATAAACTTGCTAAAGAATCAGAATTTCAGGCGTTATCACTTGGAGGTGCGATATCTTATGTTGAGACAGATGGATTAGTAAATAATGTAGATGCTATTTTAGAAATGAATAAATTTATCTACGACCATATCATGTATGCAGAAGAAAATACAAAATCTGATTACTGTCAGATTTGTGGTTATGACGGTGAAATCAAAATTATTGATGAAGGTGGTGAACTTATTTGGGAATGTCCAAATTGCCACAATAGAAATAAAGACAAGATGAATGTAGCAAGAAGGACTTGCGGATATATTGGAACTAATTACTGGGGAAAAGGACGTACTCAGGAAATTAAGGAGAGATATGTTCATATGACAGATATTGCGGAGGATTTATAATGAGATACGCACAGATTAGATCTATGGACATTTCAAATGGAGAGGGAGTTGGAGTCTCCCTCTTCGTTCAAGGGTGTGACAGACACTGCTTCAACTGTTTCAATTCTGAAACATGGGATTTTAATGGTGGTAAAGAATGGACAGAAGAAGCAAAAAATAAATTTATGGAATTGATTGATCGACCATATATCAGACGAATTTCTGTTTTAGGGGGCGAACCTTTAGCGGAACAAAACCTCGATGAAGTCTTGTCTCTAATTAAAGAAATCCGTATTTCCTTCCCCAAGAAAACTATCTGGTTGTATACAGGATATGAACTATCGAAGATTATAAAGCAAGAACAACATGAAAAAGTTAGCGGAATACCTGATGTTTGGTCAAAACGATGGGAGATAATAAAACTATGTAATATCGTGGTTGACGGAGAGTATATAGATGAGCAGAAAGACCTTACATTAAAATGGCGAGGAAGTAAGAATCAGCATGTAATTGATGTCAAACAATCTCTTGCTCAAAACAAAATGGTTTTATATTGCGATTAGGAGGTAACTAATATGTCTTATGTAGATATTGCAAATGAAGAACTGTCTGATTTTCAGATTGATGGTGAAGATTATTATATTGCATTACGTAACCTTGAAAACAAGTATGGATATGATGAAGATATTGCAGCAATAATTAGAATGTGTAGTGTATGGGAAAATAGCTTTCACAAAATGGAAGGACGTTGTAATGAAATTATTAGTGCAACAACTTTATATGAAGCACAAATTAAAACTATATTAGAGAATAAAATAGAGGATGAATAATAATGACTAAAGAAGATATTAAAAAGGGCATAGTTGTATATTATGCCCGAATACTAAGACAGGTAGGAACATATGAAATAATTGAATTACTTATAAGAACAGTAGAAGATGATTACTTTGTTGGAGTTGATAAGCGTGATAAACATGTATATTTATTTTCATACAATAATCTTAATAAGTTAATATTTAGCGATAGACAAGAATGCTTAGATATTGTATTAGACAGTGAAAAGAATGCACCCAAAATAAGTAGCGAAAAAGAATATGAAGAATATTAACAAAAGGCGATGATATGATATATGAAATAAAAGATTTGACTAAAATAACAACCTATAATACTTTAGCCAAAGAGTTGAATGAAACCAATGAAGCGTTTTATGAATATGTATCTGATTATATTTTATTAAAGATAGTAAACCCTCAAATATCGCACAATTTATTTAGGTATGAGCGTTTTGTTCGATTTTTAAAAAGGAAATATTTTAGCAATTGCAACAATACAGAATTAATCTGTACAATTGGGCGATGTGTTTCTACAATTGAAATTTGCAAACACCAATATAATTATATATACAATGAATACAGCATAAATAATATAATCAATGAATTATTACAAGATAATAATAAGAAAAAAATAATTCTAAAAATATATAATAATCCTAATATAACCTTAATAGAATTGATTAATAATCTTGATATTATACTTGAAAATGAATCTGAAAAACATACATTAATAATGGAACATCTTAATACGTTAATAGATTTGGGTATGATAATAAATTATAACAAAAATTTATCTGCATCTTCCGTATTATCCGCATCTCCAATATTAGTACGATACATTCAGAATAATAAAGTAAAGGAGTGATTAAGTACGGCAAATTACTTATATGATAAATTTAAAGGTCAATATAGAATACGTGCCCCAATAAATCAGCTTACAAATGATTTTAATAGAAAGCTCAATGGAACATTAGAAGATATAGATTGTTACATAGATTGTCAGTTTGGCAATAAAGTATTTTATTATGGACATAACATTTTACAAGCTTACATTCCCTCTCTTGGAAGAGGACATAACATTCTTAAAAATCTTGAAGAAACGGATAAATCTCTGGTATTTGACATTGAAGAAACGGACTCTGAGATCCTGTTTAAATTCAAATATGTCAATTCTGATAAAATAATCCCACTATTAAAACCAAAAACCTCAGGCTCTCAGACAAGTCCTTTTTCGCCTAAAAATCTCCCGAAATCCGACTTTAAAATTCCAGATGATAAATTAGAAGCCTATAAACAAATCGCATCTAAAATTCCTCCTGAGAAGCTTTTAATCCTAAGTAGAATAACACATTCTTACTTGCAAACTTTGATTACAAAGAAGAACACTTGGGAGAATATTAAATCAGATATGAGGCTCAAATGTGTCAAGGGCAAAGAGTATATTTGCATGATTGGCAAATGGGAAGAGTATCTAAGATATTTAGAAAATGAAATTAAAAAAATGGAGTGAAATGTATATGAAAGAGTACATAGTTAAGCCAAAAGTAACAATTCAGAAGATAAAAAAATATGGTTTTCGATATCTAAGCGAAGGTGATTATATTCTGTCAAAGCCAATCTATTTTTATCAAAAATATCCAGTTTTATTCATAAATATGTATATTAACATAGAAGATCGAACTTTTAGGTCTGAAATAGTCGATCAAATGGGCGTTTATAGCCCCTATTATGCCAATGAAACAACGATTTCTTTAGATATGAGGAATACTATAGAAAGTAATGTAAGCAAAGAGTTAGACAAGCTAGTAAAGAAAGGAATATTAAAGATGAAGACATTATTAAAGACACCAGATTATTCAATCAGAGCAGTTAAGGTTAGACCAGTAGTAAACATTTTATTAGATAACGGAGCACATATTCCTACTTATGGAACTGAATATGCAGCAGGTGCAGATTTATATGCAGTAATACATAATGATACTAAGACTGTTGAGATTTTACCATGTGAAACAGCCTTCTTAGACACAGGTGTAACTATGGAAATTCCAGAAGGGTACGTTGGGCTTGTATATGCAAGAAGTGGCTTATCTTGTAAGCAAGGACTTGCGCCAGCTAATAAGGTAGGCGTGATTGATGCAGACTATAGATCAAGTATTAAAGTTGCTTTATATAATCAGAGTAAAGAAGTAAGAACTGTCTCAGACGGAGATAGAATAGCACAGATAATAATCCAGCCAGTAACACAGTTTAAATTTAAGGAAGTAGATAAGCTGTCTGAAACTAATAGAGGTGAAGGTGGATTTGGTTCTACTGGAAAGGTGTGATTATGAAAGAAAAAGTTCCAATTTATCAAAAACAGAACCTTACACTTGAAGAAGCTGCTGAATATTCCAATATTGGAATAAATAGATTAACTATGTTGATTAAAGAACCTACTTGTAATTTTGTATTATATGTAGGAAATAAAAGATTAATTAAAAGAAAGTTATTTGATGAATTTATAGAAAATATAAATATGATTTAATGTTGTTGAAATTATTATGGTTGAGTGATATTATTTAGGTGTAAAATATATCACTCAATCCTTTGTTTTTAATAAAGAAATAAAGGTGATATTTTATGGACAAAAAAGATATTAAAGGAAGAGTATTAAAAGAAGGTGAAGACCAGTTAAAAGATGGTAGGTATCGTTATAGATTTACAGATAAGTATGGGAAAAGAAAAGCCATATATTCGTGGAAACTTGTAACTACCGATAAAACTCCTTCTGGCAAAAAAGATGATTTGTGTTTACGTGCAAAAATTAAACAGATAGAAAAAGATCTTAATGACAACATAAACACATATAAAGCTCAGTCAAAAGTTAATGATTTGATTAATATGTACCTAGATACAAAAGTGAACTTAGCAAACAGTACATTAAATAATTATAAAAATATGTATGAGGTGAATATTAAAAATTCTTTGCTAGGTAACATGCAGATATGCTCAGTTAAGAAATCTGACATATTAAAATTCTATAAACATTTATATATTGATAAAAAATTGTCAGTTGGTACAATACAATTATATCAAAATCTTTTGTATCCAGCTTTTCAATTAGCTGTCGATGATTCTACAATTAGGCTCAATCCTTGCAAAAATTGTATGAAGGAATATGTTCGTGGTTCGATGGATTCTCCAAGAATTGCTTTAACTAAAGAACAACAAAAAAAGTTATTGTCTTTTGTAAAAAACAACAATATATATAAACGATATTACCCAATGTTTGCAACAGTCCTATGCACTGGACTAAGAATTAGTGAAGCAATGGGATTAACATGGAACAATATTGATTTTAAAAATCACTATATAACTATTGACCATCAAATATTATATAGAAAAAAAGATGGTACAATCAAGCATTATGCTTCAGTACCTAAGAATAAAAAGACTAGACATATTCCTATGCAAAAAGATATTGAAAAACTCTTACAAAAATACAAAAATGAAACATATTTTATTAGCGTATCTTCAAATATCAATATTGATGGGTACACCAATTTTGTATTTTTGAACAGAGAAGAAGGATTATTTACCCCTAATACATTAACAAGGACTTGTCACTTGTTAAGAGAAAGCTGTAATAAAGAAGAAATTGAAGTTGCACAATGGGAAGAAAGAGAACCAGTTCTCATTCCTGATTTTACATTTCACGTTCTTAGACATACATTTTGTACTAGAATGGCTGAAGATGGTATGGATGTAAAAGTATTACAAGAAATTATGGGACATAGTAATATAGCTGTTACAATGCAAGTTTATAATCATGTAAGTGACGACAGAGCAATTAATGAAATGAACAAGATTCAAAATGTTATAGGATTATAAAATAACCCATTATAGCACTTTAACCCAATTTTTAACCCAATTGAACTGTATTTTATATAGAGTTATAAAGAGTTATATAAAGAAGAATCCTTATTTTGTAAGGATATAAAGACATATATAGACTTATAAAAACTCTTAAAACATACAACAAGAAAGAAATCGTTACTGTAGATTAATTTCTATAGAGTAACTTATTTAATGAGTCTGTCCTTTAGAGGGCAGGCTCATTTTTTATGCCTTTCGGTGTACGTTTCTAATAAATGAAAGTTTCTAATCTGCCTGGATGGTGGGACGGATACAGCTAAGACCAAAGGTGTTCCTGTTCATAGATATATTCTTTTTGGCTCCTTATTAAGAATATAGGTGAAATACATTCTTAGCATATGCTTTCTTTTAAGCTTTGCTTGCATAAATAGCATTTTAGTAGTATATTTAAAAGGCATAATTTATATAAGGAATGGTATATTTATGATAAAAGTTGCACTTGATGCTATGGGTGGAGATAATGCCCCTGGCGAGATTGTTAAAGGTGCGGTAGATGCCGTAAATACAAGCAAAGAATGTTTTGTATATCTTGTTGGAAAAGAAGATGTTGTTAATAACGAACTTTCCCAATATACTTATAGCAAAGAGCAGATAGAAGTTGTTAATGCTACAGAGGTTATAGAAACAGGTGAGCCACCTGTTATGGCTATAAGACATAAGAAAGATTCATCTTTGGTTAAGGCTCTTAATATGGTTAAGAATAAAGAAGCTGATGCTTTCGTATCAGCAGGAAGTTCTGGTGCTATATTAGTTGGTGGACAGGTTATTGTTGGACGTCTTCCAGGCGTTGAAAGACCACCAATAGGTGCGATTGTTCCTACTGATAAAGGCTGTGTGCTGATAGTTGACAGTGGGGCTAATGTTGATGCCAGACCAGCTTTTCTTGTGCAGTGGGCTAAGATGGGTTCTATATATATGGAGAACTGTCTTGGGATTAAGAAGCCAAGAGTAGCGATAGTTAATGTTGGCCTTGAAGAGGAGAAAGGCAACCAGCTTGTTAAGGAGACATTTCCACTTCTTAAAGCGTGTGATGATATTAACTTTATAGGAAGCATTGAAGCAAGAGAGATACCAAGAAGCGGTGCAGATGTTATCGTGTGTGATGCATTTGTTGGTAATGTTATATTAAAGCTTTACGAGGGTCTTGCTGGTACAATTATATCTAAGATTAAGGGTGCATTTTATTCTAATCTTAAGTCAAAGATTGGAGCAATGCTTGTTAAGGACTCAATTAAGAGTACACTTAAGACTATGGATGCATCAGAGTATGGTGGAGCACCACTTATAGGTCTTAATGGTCTTGTTGTTAAGACACATGGAAGTGCCAAAGCTAAAGAGGTAAAGAATTCAATTCTTCAATGCGTGACATTTTCAAAAAGCAATATTAATGAGCGGATTGTTGAGTCACTTTCGCATATGCCGGAATTAACAGAAGAATAGATATAATATTTATGGTAGTACAAGAACGGATGTTATATTTATAATAGTAATACAAGAATAGATATTATATTTATAATAAGAATATCAGATTTAGAATTGTGTATAACGCCTGATATATATTGATATTCATATAATTAAGATATCAGGTCAGAATGGAGGATTTATATGGAATTTCAGAAGTTACAGAGAATTATTGCAGATGTACTTAATATAAGCGAGGATAAGATTACTAAAGAATCAGCATTTGTTGATGACCTTAAGGCAGATTCTTTAGATGTATTCCAGATTATAACAGAGATTGAAGACCAGTTCGGTATTCAGATTCCAGACGATGCAATTGAGAATATTGTTACTGTAGGAGATGCAGCAACTCAGATTCAGAATGCACTTGCTAAATAATTAATATAAAGAATATTGGTGTTGATATAGCAGGGGTCTATAATATGTGTCAATAGAGCATTAATTTATAAGTGTGCATATTACACGGATAAATTAATGCTTTTTTATGTAACAGGAAATTTTGATAGAATTCCCTGTTACATATAAAGTAATCTGGCAGGATTTTATCTGACTGTATTTTCTTTTTTGAATAAATTGGACATAATTATAAGATTGACACCAGATTGGAGATTGAATGTATAATAAGAATTTATCTGAGTTAATGGATAAAATTAATTATCAGTTTAAAGATATTAATCTTTTAAAAAATGCACTTACTCACAGCTCTTATGCTAATGAGAAGACGATTAAGAAGTATAAGGATAATGAAAGACTTGAGTTCCTTGGTGATGCAGTTCTGGAACTTACATCAAGCGATTACATTTATAAGAATTACAGCAATATGAATGAGGGCCAGATGACAAGACTTCGTGCAAGTATTGTATGTGAACCTACACTTGCTATATGTGCAAGAGCTATTGGAATTGATAATTTCATAATGTTAGGTAAAGGTGAGGAATTAACAGGCGGAAGAAAGAGAGATTCTATAGTATCAGATGCCTGTGAAGCGGTAATAGGAGCAATATATCTGGATGGTGGTTTTGCTAATGCAAAAGAATTCGTTAAATCATTTATTCTTAATGATTTGGAAAGCAAGCAACTCTTTTATGATAGCAAAACTATTTTACAGGAAGTCGTACAGGCGGCACATAAGGAAGTTGTATACGAGATTATAGGAGAATCAGGACCAGAGCACGATAAAGACTTTATTGCAAGTGCGAAGGTCGATGGAATGTTCCACGTTACAGCCAAGGGTCATACCAAGAAGCACGCTGAACAGCACGCGGCATATGAGGCACTTGTGGAATTAAAGAAGCAGGGATATGAATTTCCTATAAGAAAATAGCAAAGGAATTGTATATATGTATTTAAAGAGTATAGAGGTTCAGGGCTTTAAGTCATTTGCCAATAAGATAGTATTTGACTTTCATAACGGAATTACAGGCATTGTAGGTCCTAATGGCTCTGGGAAAAGTAATGTCGCCGATGCTGTAAGATGGGTTCTTGGTGAACAAAGTGCGAAGCAGCTTCGTGGGGCGAAAATGGAAGATGTCATATTTGCAGGAACACAGAACCGTAAACCTGTTGGTTTTGCGTATGTTGCAATAACACTTGATAATAGTGACCACGCACTTCCTGTTGAATATGATGAAGTTACGGTATCAAGAAGAGTATACCGTTCAGGGGAAAGTGAATACAAGATTAATGGACATACCTGCCGATTAAAAGATGTAACAGAGATGTTTTATGATACAGGTATCGGTAAAGAAGGTTATTCAATTATCGGACAGGGACAGATTGATAAAATCCTTAGTGGTAAACCTGAGGAACGCAGGGAGCTTTTTGATGAGGCGGCAGGTATTGTTAAGTTTAAACGCCGTAAAGCTGCGGCTATCAAGAAGCTTGATAATGAGAGAAATAATCTTGTCCGTGTTAATGATATTTTATCAGAACTTGAAAAGCAGGTTGGCCCATTACAGGTACAGTCTGAGAAAGCAAAGGAATATCTTAATTTAAAGTCAGATTTGAAAAAATATGATGTCAACGCATTTTTATTAGAAACTGACCGTATAAGAAAAGAAATTGCTGAGCTTGATAATAAAATAGAGATTGCTGATAATGATCTGGCTGGCTCAAGAAATGAATATGATGCTACTAAGGCAGAATATGAAGAGGCTGAGAACCAGCTTAATGAGCTTAATCTTACAATCGAGCAGACTAATCAGGTATCTTCTGCATTAGAGCTTGATAACCAGAAGTTCAAGGGTGAGATTAATCTGTTTGAGGAACAGGTTAAGACATTTAACGCCAACAAGCAGCTTCATTCTGAGAGAATTAATGACATTGAGAAGGATAAGACTGCCAAGACAGCTTCGATTAATGAATTAAAGAAGCAGGCAGAGGCGATTAATACAGAGATTAATGAATATAACACAAAGCTTAATGCCATTAATGAGGAAGCTGAGGCTGTAAAGGCTGAGATAGACGGAATATCAGGACAGATAGAGAACCGTCAGACACTTATATATGATAATCTGACAGAACAGTCATCTATCAAAGCAGAGAACCAGAAGTTCATTACAATGCTTGAACAGCTTGAAATCCGTAAATCGCAGTTAAACAGCAGGATAATAACTGGAAAAAGTGATGAAACAGCACAAAGACAGGTAATAGCTTCTATTACTTCACAGTTAAAAGAATGTGATGTTAATATAAGTAGTATCAATGCTTCTATTGCAGAAGCCAATGCCAATGTAACATCTATTAAGGGGGTAATAACGGAGAAGACACAGGAACTTGACAAGCTTACACAGAATTACCATAGAAGCAAGTCAAGACTTGAATCTTTAGTTAATATAACTGAACGATATGACGGATATGGCAACAGTATCCGTAAGATAATGGAATTAAAGGACAGCAACCCTGGTATTCTTGGTGTTATTGCAGATATTATTAAAGTGGAGAAGCAGTATGAAACTGCTATTGAAACAGCGCTTGGCGGAACAATCCAGAACATAGTTACAGACAAAGAGAATACTGCTAAGGAACTTATTAATTACCTTAAAGTAAATAAGCTTGGCCGTGCAACATTTTTACCACTCAATGCTATTCATTCAAGAAATACATTAGAGAACGATAATTGCATTAATGAGAAGGGTGTTGTTGGAGTTGCCAGCAATCTTGTAAGGGTGTCTTTTGAATATGAAGGACTTGCAAAGTATCTGCTTGGACGTATTCTTGTAGTTGATAATATAGAAAATGCTCTGGTAATTGCAAGAAAGTATAAATATTCATTAAGAATTGTAACACTAGAAGGTGAACAGCTTAATCCGGGTGGTTCAATGACTGGTGGTGCTTTTAAGAATTCAAGCAACCTTCTTGGACGAAGAAGAGAGATTGAAGAACTTAAGACAGAGGTTTCAAGCATAAGCAAGACTATTACAGAAACCAAAGCTTCTATATCAGAGCTTAGAAGTGAAGTCGGTAAGAACAGGGATAATCTTGACCAGTTAAATAAACAGCAAAGAGAGACACACATTAAGAAGAATACTTTAGATGTAACTCTTAAGCAGGCTGATAACAAGTTAAAAGAGATAATTGATGGATATTCAAATGCAGTAAATGAACAGGCTGGAATAGATGCTGAGATATCAAAGGTCAACAGTGATAAACAGCAGGTAAGTGGAAGCCTTAATGTGCTTGACAGCGAGAATGAGGCTTCAAGAAAAGAGATTGAGAACCTTAATAAGCTGCTTGAAGAAAAGAAAGCGAATGAGGCGGCAGTATCACTTAAGCTTGAGAATTTAAAGATATCACATTCATCAGTTGAACAGAAAGCTGCATTTATTAATGAAAATATTCAAAGACTTTCTGATGAGATTAATAGTCTTGATAATGAAAAAGAGAGTATTAACGATAAGATAAAACAGACAGCAGAATTAATAAAGACTAAACAGCAGGAAATAACTGATGTTAAGTATAATATTGAAAAGACAGTTAAAGAGCTTGAAGCTAATAACGAGAAGCTGGCTAAGCTTAAAGCTGACAAAGAAAAGGTTACTGCAAGCCATAAGGAGTTCTTTAAGAAAAGAGAAACCCTTAATGAGCAGATTATCCTTCTTGAAAAAGAAAGCATGCGTCTTCATAACCAGCACGATAAGCTTGATGAATCTAATGATTCACTTGTTGATTATATGTGGAATGAATACGAACTTACATACAGCTATGCACTGGAATTAAAGAGCGATGAATTAACTAATCTTAATGATTTAAGAAAGCAGATTAATATACTTAAAGCTTCTATTAAGAAACTTGGCGATGTAAATGTTAATGCCATTGAAGAATATAAAGAAGTAAGCGAGCGTTATACTTTCTTAAAGACACAGCACGATGATATGATTGAGGCTGAACAGTCGCTTATGAAGGTTATAACAGAACTTGATAATGGAATGAGAACACAGTTTACTGCCAAATTTGAAGAGATAAAAGTGGAATTTGATAAGGTATTCAAGGAATTATTCGGCGGTGGACGTGGTACAATTGAACTTGTGGAAGATGAAGATATACTTGAAGCGGGCATTATAATTGTATCCCAGCCACCAGGAAAGAAGCTCCAGAATATGATGCAGTTATCAGGTGGAGAAAAGGCTCTTACAGCAATTGCGTTATTATTTGCCATACAGAACTTAAAGCCATCACCATTCTGTCTTCTTGATGAAATTGAAGCTGCACTTGATGATTCTAATGTTGGAAGATATGCTAATTATCTTCATAAGCTTACAAAGCATACACAGTTTATTGTAATTACCCACAGACGTGGAACTATGGCTGCGGCAGACAGATTATATGGTATTACTATGCAGGAGAAGGGTGTATCAACTCTTGTTTCTGTAGACCTTATTGCCAATGATCTGAATGAGCCTAAAGAAAGGAAGAGTTAATATGGGACTTTTTAGTAAACTTAAAGAAGGTCTTACAAAGACCAGAGATAATATCGTATCGGGCATTGATAATATATTTAATGGCTTTTCTTCAATTGATGATGATTTCTACGAAGAACTTGAAGAGACTCTTATTATGGGAGATATTGGTGTCAGGGCAACTGATGAGATTATTGAAGACCTTAAGGCTAAGGTTAAAGAGAATAAAATAAAAGACCCTAAAGATTGCAAGCAGTTATTGATTGATACAATCAAAGAGAAGATGAACCTTGGGCCCAATGCATATGAATTTGAGAATACTAAGTCAATTGTTATGCTTATTGGTGTTAATGGTGTTGGAAAGACTACCTCTGTAGGAAAGCTTGCAGGCCATTTAAAAGAGCAGAACAAAAAGGTTGTCCTTGCTGCGGCTGATACATTCAGGGCTGCTGCCATTGAACAGCTTACAGAATGGGCTAACAGGGTAGGTGCAGATATAATTGCACAGAATGAGGGCTCTGACCCAGCGGCTGTAATATATGATTCTATAGCAGCGGCAAAAGCAAGGCACGCAGATGTTCTTTTATGTGATACAGCCGGAAGGCTTCAGAATAAGAAAAATCTTATGGAAGAATTACGCAAGATTGACAGAGTTATTGAAAGAGAGTATGCTGATGCGTATAGGGAAAATCTTATAGTCCTTGATGCGACAACTGGTCAGAACGCACTTTCACAGTTACGCGAATTCAATGATGTAACTAATATAACAGGAATTATTCTTACTAAGATGGACGGAACAGCTAAGGGTGGTATCGCCGTTGCTATTCAGGCAGAATTTGGAATACCTGTTAAGTACATTGGTGTAGGTGAGCAGGTTAAGGACTTACAGAAGTTTGACTCAGATACATTTGTCAACGCATTATTTGATACATCAGATAATGAAGAAGATGATGATTAATGTAATATTTTAATTCAATTAATGATATTTTATATTGATAATTAGATTAATGATGTATATTATTACTGATAATAAATTTAATAATATAAAGTAACTATAAGGAGAGTAGATTTACAATGGAAGAATTAACTTTAAAGAAATTTGAAGAAGCTGCTGAGAAAGTAAAGGAAGCTACATTACCAACTAACCTTATATTCAGCGAATATTTCAGCAACCAGACAGGCAATAAAGTATATCTTAAGCCTGAGAATATGCAGTATACAGGTGCTTACAAGGTAAGAGGTGCATATTACAAGATAAGCACAATGTCAGAAGAGGCAAGAAAGAAAGGCCTTATAACAGCATCTGCTGGTAACCACGCACAGGGTGTTGCATTTGCGGCAAAGAAGTATGGCGTAAAGGCTACTGTTGTTATGCCAACAACAACACCACTTATAAAGGTTAACAGAACTAAGGGTTATGGTGCTGAAGTTGTACTTTACGGAGATGTATATGATGAAGCCTGTGAATATGCTCTTAAGTTAGCAGAAGAAAAGGGACTTACATTTGTTCATCCATTTGATGACCTTGATGTTGCTACAGGACAGGGCTCAATTGCTATGGAGATTATTAAAGAACTCCCAACAGTTGATTATATCCTCGTTCCAGTTGGCGGCGGCGGACTTGCAACAGGTGTATCTACACTTGCCAAGCTTCTTAATCCTAATATTAAAGTAATCGGTGTTGAACCAGCCGGTGCTAATTGTCTGCAGGCTTCTTTAAAGAATGGAAAGGTTACAACACTTCCAACTGTCAGCACAATAGCTGATGGTACAGCAGTTAAGACACCGGGTACAAAGGTATTCCCATATCTTCAGAAGAATCTTGATGATATAATAACAGTTCCTGATGAAGACTTAATTGTATCTTTCCTTGATATGGTTGAAAATCATAAAATGATAGTAGAGAACTCAGGTCTTCTTACAGTTGCAGCACTTAAACAGCTTAAGGTTAAAGATAAGAAGGTTGTTTCAATTCTTTCAGGTGGTAATATGGATGTAATAACAATGTCATCTGTTGTTCAGCAGGGTCTTGTTCAGAGAAGCAGAATATTTACTGTATCTGTACTTCTTCCAGATAAGCCGGGGGAACTTGTAAGAGTTGCACAGATAATTGCCAACGCTAATGGTAATGTAATCAAGCTTGATCATAACCAGTTTGTAAGCATTAACAGAAAGGCTACAGTTGAATTGAGAATAACTATTGAAGCTTTCGGACATGAACACAAAGACCAGATTGTATCTGAGCTTGAAAAGAACGGTTTAAGACCACGTCTTGTTAAGGTTAATATCTAATTTATCAAAGTGACACTGATATGTTACGCTGATACATAAAAGTTTTATTTTAACAGGCTTACATAAAATGTATATAATATACAAGTATAGATGTGAAATCAGTTTTGTGGCTGGTTTCACATTTTTTACACACAATTTACATATTTAAACCACTATTTGCCATTATGATAATCGCATAAACAACAAAGGAGATGACTCATATGGTAAAGAATAAATTATTATATGCAACAATAGCAGCTATGTTAATGGGGGCTGTATTTACAGGCTGTTCTAATACTCATAATAACAATACAACAACAGAGAGCCAGAGCATTGTATCACTCGAGGAACTTGCCTCAAGTGCGGATTCAGATTTATCAATCGAATTAGATGATGAAGATAAGGTATCATCATGGGATGATTCATCAGCTTCACATATTACACTTGGAAGCCAGATTAGTTCTGATAGTTCATCGGTTGAAATATCAGGTTCAACAGTTACAATCACTAAAGCAGGAACATATGTTATATCAGGAAATGTAACAGAAGGAAATATAATCGTTAATGCGACAGATAAGGGAACTGTAAGATTAATTCTTAATAATGCTTCTATAAGCAATACAACAACAGCACCAATTAAGGTGTTAGATGCCAAGAAAGTTATACTTACACTTGCCGATAACACAACTAATACAATTACAGACAGCAGTCGTTTATCTACAGAAGAAGATTATTCAGCCGCTATATATTCTAAAGAGGATTTAATAATCAATGGAAATGGTACATTAAATGTCAATGCTGGATACCGCAACGGTATTAAGAGTACAGATGACTGCATTATCGTATCTGGTACATTAAACATAACAAGTACTGAGGACGGTATAATCGGTAAAGATCTATGCGGAGTTGTAGCGGGTGATATTAATATTAATGCAGGTTCAGACGGGATTAAGTCAACTTATGATACAGACACAACTAAAGGAAATGTTATCATTGAAGGCGGTAATATAACTATTAAGGCTTCTAATGATGGCATACAGGCTGAAAATATACTTGTTATTAATGATGGTACTATTAATATAAAGACTAATAATGGTGCGGCTGATACAACACAGACACATACAGATAATATGTATATGGGCCGTGGTGGTTTTGGTTTTAATAACAATAAGACAACAACTACCACAGATGATACAGTTGAGAGCAGAAAAGGTATTAAAGCTGGCAATACGCTTATAATCAATGACGGAGACATAACAATAGACTCTGATGATGACTCTGTACATTGCAATTCAGAAATCTATATATATGGTGGTACTATAAATGCAGCTACAGGTGATGACGGAGTACATGCAGATGACTTGCTTACTGTCAATGGTGGAACGATAAATATAACACAGTGCTATGAAGGCATTGAAGCTGATGACATAGTTATTAATGATGGAGATATAAGCGTTGTTTCAAGTGATGACGGCATTAATTCATCTGACGGAAGTATAACAATTAATGGCGGTAATCTTTTGATAAATGCAAGCGGTGACGGACTTGATGCCAATGGCTCCATTATAATAAATGGTGGATATATCGTTGTACTTGGTCCAACCTCGGACGGTGATACAGCAATTGACTATGATGACAGTTGTACAATTAATGGTGGAACAGTTATGGCATTTGGCTCAAGCGGAATGCTTGAAATTCCAAAAGGTGCAAGTAATGGAGCCTGTATAGTTACTGCATTTACATCTGTAAGTGGAGGCAGCAAGTATACATTAAGCGACTCGAATGGCAATGAAATATTATCATATACACCATCAAAGGCTTATGCCGCAGCAATTGTATATTCAGATAAGATAACAACAGGTAATACTTATGACATTACAGCAGGAAGTACTACATTATCAATTGAAGTTACATCTGATGTCACAAGCAATGTTTCAAGCGGTCTTGGCAAAGCTGGTGGAATGAATAAGCCTGGTAATGGCGGCTCAGATATGCATAATAACGGTTCATCAGATAATGGTATGAATGGTAATTCTAACGGCTCAATGCCAGATATGTCAGGCAATGGAGCACCTGATATGAATGGAAACAGCTCTGGTGATATGCCATCAATGGGAGGCAATTCATCTAACAATAGTGGTAATATGCCTAATATGAATAACGGCAGCTCTAATGGAAATGCACCACAGATGAATAATAGAATGTAATATCCGGATAAATAGTAAATAACCAGATAAATAGTAAATATGTTTTAACACGAATAACCAAGGTGTTTTGTGGTTTAAAAATTAAATCAAAAAATATTAAAAAGTGTCAAGTAAAAAAGCTTGACACTTTTTATTTGCTATGATATTATACTCAAGGCTTATAAATCATTTGAACCAGAAAGTTAAGGTGTGTTGTGGAACGTATTGTAGAACAGACATTATTATATGATTTTTATGGCGAACTGCTTAATGAACATCAGCGCAATGTATATGAAGATGCCGTATTTAACGATTTATCTTTAAGTGAGATTGCTGATGAATATAATATATCAAGACAGGGTGTTCACGACCTTATCAAGAGGGTATCTAATACATTAGAAGGATATGAGTCTAAGCTTCATCTTATTGAGAAATTTATGGATACTAAAGCCAAAGTAACCAAGATAGACGAGCTTGTTGATTCTTATATTGCTTCACCAGATATGAAGCTGATATTAGAGATCAAAGACCTGTCTAACGAAATTATCGAAGATTATTAAACATTTTAGGAGGATATATAATGGCATTTGACAGTCTTTCAGATAAACTTCAAAACATATTTAAGAATCTTCGCGGCAAAGGACGCCTTTCTGAAGCTGACGTAAAGGCAGCACTTAAAGAGGTTAAGATGGCACTGTTAGAAGCTGATGTTAATTTTAAGGTTGTTAAGAACTTTATTAAGTCAGTAGAAGAACGTGCGATTGGTCAGGATGTTATGTCAAGTCTTACACCGGGACAGATGGTTATTAAGATAGTTAATGAAGAGATGATTTCCCTTATGGGCTCTGAGACAACAGAGATTGCTATTAAGCCGGGGAATGAAATTACTGTCATTATGATGGCGGGTCTTCAGGGTGCTGGTAAGACAACTACTACAGCCAAGCTTGCAGGAAAGTTCAAAGCCAAGGGCAAGAAGCCTTTGCTCGTAGCTTGTGATGTATACAGACCAGCAGCTATAGAACAGCTTACTATCAATGGTAATAAGCAGGGCGTTGAAGTATTTTCTATGGGAACAGGACATAACCCTGTAGATATTGCTAAGGCTTCGATAGCACACGCCAAGGAGAATAATTACAACATAGTAATTCTTGATACAGCCGGACGACTTCATATTGATGAGAATATGATGGATGAGCTTATTAATATAAAGAGTGAGGTTAATGTTGACCAGACTATTCTTGTTGTTGATTCTATGACTGGACAGGATGCGGTAAATGTAGCATCTTCATTTAATGAAAAGGTTGGAATTGACGGAGTTATCCTTACTAAGTTAGATGGTGATACAAGAGGTGGTGCAGCACTTTCAATTAAGGCTGTCACAGGTAAGCCTATTCTTTATGTTGGTATGGGAGAGAAACTGTCAGACCTTGAACAGTTCTATCCTGATCGTATGGCATCAAGAATTCTTGGAATGGGTGATGTTCTTACACTCATTGAGAAGGCTGAGGCACAGATTGATGCAGATAAAGCCAAAGAGATGGAAGCTAAGATTAAAAAAGCTGAATTTGATTTTGACGATTTCCTTGAATATATGGGACAGATTCGTAATATGGGTGGTATAGGTTCTATTATGAGTATGCTTCCAGGTATGGGACTTGGCGGTAATATGAAGAATATCCAGATGCCAGATGAAGATGAGGCAGAAGCTAATCTTAAGCGTACAGAAGCAATCATACATTCTATGACTGCTAAGGAACGTAAGAATCCAGATATTCTTAATCCATCAAGAAAGAACAGAATAGCACGAGGAGCTGGTGTTAATATCAGTGAAGTAAACAGGCTTGTTAAACAATTTGAGCAGATGAAGAAGATGATGAAACAGATGCCTGGTATGATGAAAGGTGCTAAAAAGGGACGTTTTAAGTTGCCTTTTTAACATAGATATAATTAATTACAGGAGGTGAAACAATAATGGCAGTAAAGATCAGATTAAAGAGATTAGGTGAGAAGAAGTCTCCTTTCTATAGAATTATCGTAGCAGATTCAAGATCTCCAAGAAATGGTAGATTTATTGAAGAAATCGGTACTTATGATCCTAATTACGATCCATGCAAGCTTAACATTGATGCTGAACTTGCTAAGAAGTGGTTATCAAACGGAGCTCAGCCTACAGAAGTAGTTGGAAAGCTTTTCAAGATGGCAGGTATCGAAAAATAAGACTAGTGGAGGTATTTAGCTATGAAACAGTTAGTGGAAGTTATCGCTAAAGCACTAGTTGATAATCCGGATGAGGTTGTAGTGACAGAAACACAGAAAGATAAAGCAATTATCGTAAATTTAAAGGTTGCTTCCTCAGATATTGGTAAGGTAATCGGTAAATCCGGAAGAATTGCAAAGTCTATTAGAGCTGTTGTATCTGCAGCCGCATCGAATACCGACAAAAAGGTTATTGTAGAGATAGACAATTAATGCACTGTTAATGAGCCATTATGCTTAATGTATAAGCATAATGGCTTATTTTGTATATATTTACCAATAGAAAATATGTTCGGCATAGTGTATTATATATGTAATTGATGATTATATAATGCCAATAATTATAAAATAATTAATCGCAGGATAATAAGATTATTGCTGCAGCATTATTATATAGATTAATTAAGTAAGATAAAAGTGGGGAAGCATTATGAAGATAATACATTGTGCAGACTTGCACCTTGATTCTAATATGACAAGCAATCTAAGCAGGGAACAGGCTAAGCAGAGAAAAGCTGAGCTTCTTGCTACATTTGAGAGAATGATTGCTTATGCTAAAGATAACTCTGTAAAGGCTGTTATTATTGCAGGGGATTTATATGACAAGAAGAATATATCAGCTAATGCAAGAAATGTTTTTCTGTCCGCAATTAATAACAATCCAGATATAACATTTTATTATCTAAGAGGTAATCACGATGCAGAAAGTCTTTTTATAGATTGTGATACAATACCGGATAATATTAAGATGTTTAATGATAGCTGGACTTCATATACGATTGAAGCACCAGAGGATAATTCAGTAATTACTATTAATGGTGTAGAATTAACAGCAGATAATTCCAATGTTATATATAACTCACTTGTACTTGACAGTAATAATTATAATATTGTTACTTTGCACGGACAGGAAGCTATGTCATCGTCAAAGGATAAGACTGAGGTAATTTCATTAAAGGAACTTAAGAATAAGGCAATTGATTATCTCGCACTGGGACATATCCATTCATACAAGATGGAACAGCTTGATTCAAGGGGAGTATATTGTTATCCAGGATGCCTTGAAGGACGAGGCTTTGATGAATGTGGTGAACACGGTTTTGTACTTCTTGATATTAAGGATAACAAGCTTGTAGGTAATGAATTTATCAGTGTTTCCTACAGGAATTTGTATGAAGAAGATGTTGATATATCTGAATGTATGAATTCAGTAGAGATGGCAGAAAAAGTAAGAGAGGTTCTTTATAAGAAAGATTATGCGTCTGCAAGCCTTATCAAAGTTGTGCTTACAGGACAGATTGATATTAACGCAGAGAAGAACCTTACATATATTACTGAGAATTTTAAGAATGACTATTATTATTTTAAATTATATGACCATACTTCAATAAAAGTAGATTACAGCTCATACCAGTATGACAAGTCATTAAAAGGGGAGTTTGTAAGACTGGTAGAAAGTGACGATACACTTGATGATATTACGAAAGCTTCAATAATAAAGATAGGCATTGATGCGTTATCAGGAGAGGAATTTATATGAAATTAATCAGTTTACATATTGATAATTTTGGACAATTTAATAATTTTGACTATGTATTTGAAGATGGCATTAATCAGATTATAGAAGAAAATGGCTGGGGTAAAAGTACGCTTGCGGCATTTATCAAGGTTATGTTTTTTGGTTTTGATAACACCAGTAAAAGAGATGATTATGTTAATGAAAAAAGGCGGTTTAAGCCTTGGCATGGCGGCTTATATGGTGGAAGTCTTGCATTTGAGATTGATAATAAGCAGTATACAATATACCGTACCTTTGAAGCTAAAGATAAGGACGATACCTTTAAGCTTGTAGATACTATAACAAAATTAGATTCATTTGATTATACTTCTGATATTGGTAAAGAGATATTTGAAATTGACAGTGATTCTTTTGAAAAAACAGCTTACATTTTTCAGAATAATTGTGAAAGCGGCAGTACAGGCGATATAGCGGCACTTCTTGGCTGTGACGCCGTAGATGATGTAGATGTTAATAATTATGATGAAGTAATCGGACATATGAATGATAAGATTAATTCGCTTAGTCCCAAAAGAAAGACCGGGCAGCTTTACAAGATGAAAGAGGATATTGAACGGCTTAAGGCAAAGCTTATGGGAAAGAATGAGCTTGAACAGGCACTACAACAGACAATTTCATTAATCACTGAACAGAAGAAGGAATATAACAGGCTTGATAAAGAGCAGACGTCTGTTTCAGATATTCTTGATAAAGCTTCCAGACGGAAAGATCTTTTAGCCTTTAAAGAACAATATGATATATATAATTCGCAGCTTGCAGAACGCTATACAGCTTATAAGCAGTATGAGGAAGAATATAGCAAACTTCCGTCTGTTGAAAAGTTAAGTATACAGTTCAGCAACTTAGATGAGCTTAATAAAATATCCATCCAGTTAAAGCACATTGAGTTGAGTTCGTCAGAAAAAGAACGTCTTGACAGCCTTGAAGAGAAACTTTCTAATGTTACAGACAAAGAGATTGATTATTATATGAAAGCATATAATAAAATGTCTTCACTATATCAGGATATTAAAGATACAAGAGCACACCTTACTGCTAATTATGAAGCTGTATATGATAAGCCGAAGAAATCTTCGCCTGCTATTACTATTGCGGCAGCTATTATTGGAATTATATTAATTGCTGCAGGTATTATAATTCCTTCGCTGGCAGTTATTACTTTTTTACTTGGTATTGTATGTATAATGGGAGGTATTGCTTATGGTCTTGTTAACAAAGACCGATACAAGAATAATATGCGTACCTATAATATCCGTAATGAACAATATGATATTATAAAAGAAAAGCTGGATACTCTTACTAAACAGTATAACAAGCTTCAGCACGATATTGATGAATGGATATCAGCGATAGTGCCAGAACATAATATTGATGATACATATTATGAACTTATGCAGTTAAGCCAGCAGAAGAAAGAACTTTCAATGCTTAGGGACAGAGAACTTCAATATAATAAAAGGTTGAAAGAGTATAATGTAACAGCTATAATTGAAAGTATTAATACATTTATGTCTGATTATATGGAACATACCGCAATACCTGATATTCAGGGCTTTGATAATGCTATTAATGAATGTATATCAAAGCTTAACAGTATAAGACAACGGATTAATTATATTGAACAGTACAGAAAGTCTTATATGGATGCTGACAATGCATTTAAGCGTTTCAGGCAGAATAATGTTAATTATGAACAGCAGTTAAGTATGCTTCGTGAACTAGATGATATGCCTGATTATGATATTACTGAACTTAATGCACAGCTTAATAATATAAGGTCTGGTATGGAATTGTGCAGTAATACTATTAACGAATATAACAGCAGGCTTAATTTAAAGGAAAATGAGCTTGATGAGCTGAGTTCGTATGAGAGTCAGTTAAATGGACTTGAAGCAGACTATGAAACACTCCTTGCCAACTATAATAATCTGTTAAAAGCTAAAGATTATCTTGAAAAAGCAAGGATTTCATATGCAAAGAAGTATCAAGCACCTGTAAATGCTAAGTTTAAAGAGTATTTTGATATTGTGTCTGATAATACAGACAGCGATATGTATAGTTTTGATATACATAATAATCTTTTAAAGAATGAAGCTGGGCAGTACAGGGAGATTAGGTTCTTAAGTTCAGGCTGTAAGGATTTGGCTGGAATATGTATGCGTTTTGCATTTATTGATTCAATGTATAAAGATAAAAAACCATTTATAATATTGGACGATCCATTTGTAAATATGGATACATTTTCTATTAATAATGCACACAGGCTGATTGAAAAGCTTGCGAAGAAGTATCAGATATTATATTTTACCTGTCATAACAGCAGAACTATGAAATGAATAATTACGATTTGAGAGGTGTATATGCAAGATTTATTAAGAGTTGGTGTTATAACATCGACACACGGAATAAGAGGGGAAGTTAAGGTATTCCCTACAACAGATGACCCTGACAGATTTAAGAAATTAAAAGAATGTATAATAGCGGGCAAGCGTGGCAATGTCAATGTTACAGTGCAGTCAGTAAAGTTCTTTAAACAGTATGTAATTGTGAAATTTAAAGAATTTGACAACATTAATGATATTGAAATCTATACAAAATGTGATCTGCTCGTAACACGTGATAATGCAGTAAAATGTGAACCAGGCGAATATTTTATATGTGATTTAATAGGACTTCGTGTAATTACAGATGAGGGTAAAGAATTAGGCAATCTGACAGACGTAATTGAAACAGGGGCTAACAACGTATACGAGGTTACTTCTGATACAGGCAAAATATATTATCTGCCAGTAATAGACCAGTGTATATTAAGCCATGATATGACTAACAGGACAGTTACAGTTCATATATTAAAAGGACTGCTTGATATTAATTAACAGTATATTGATTAATAATATAATACATATTTTACTTTTGAGATATATATGCTACAATAAGCACAAGTGGGTTAATATGAATTGACATAATATATACATATAGTAACCCACAATAATTTATATATGAGGAGGAATCACTATATGATTCAGAAACGAAACATTGCAATGTACATCATTCTCTCGATTGTTACTTGTGGAATTTTTGGCATTTACTGGTTTATATGTCTTACTGACGACTCTAAGCTGGCAGCCAATGATAATGAGAGTGCTTCTGGTCCGGTAGCGTTCTTGTTAACAATTGTAACCTGTGGAATATACGGCTGGTACTGGTCTTACAAGCTTGGTGACAGAGTTGACTACGCTGCTAATTCAAGAGGAATAGGAGATGGCTCAAGCAATTCCAAAATTCTTTTTATTGTATTACAGCTTTTGGGACTGGGAATAGTTAACTACCTTATTGCACAGGATAAGCTCAATAAAATCTCAGATTATGATTCATTCAACGGCAATGGTTATAATGGATTTAATGGCGGTTACAGCAATAACAACTATAATTCTGATAATAATTCATTCAACAATTACAATGCAGCTTCTGATAGCTCATACAGCGGTAATACAGATAATTACTCATCAGATAGCAGTTATGCTGATAATGTATTTAACAATGCCAATAATGACAGTTCATCATATGGAAGCTCTGCCAGTGAAGAACCAGGTAACAGTTATACAGGTTCAGTGAATAACGCACCTTATGGTAGTCCGTTTGATAATGACAAGTCAGATAATTAAAATTTTATAAATTAATTAAATTTTGGCCTTGCATATTATTAGTATATATGTTATCCTTATCAAGTTGTGAAAAAGAGAGATGGTCCTCTGTTGTGTATATCACATTAAGAACGTCGGAATAATAAGGAGGTCACACATGAATACAATTATTAAGAACATCGAAGATGCTCAGCTTAAGGCTGAAGTACCAGCATTTAATGTAGGTGATACAGTTAGAGTATCAGCTAAGATTAAGGAAGGAAACCGTGAAAGAATTCAGGTATTTGAAGGAACTGTTTTAAAGAAGCAGGGTACAGGAGTTCGTTCTACATTCACAGTTAGAAAGATTTCTAATGGTATCGGTGTTGAGAAGACTTGGCCATTACATTCACCTATCGTAGAGAAGGTTGAAGTTGTAAGACGCGGTAAAGCTAGACGTGCTAAGTTATTCTACTTACGTCAGAGAACAGGTAAGGCTGCTAAGGTTAAGGAATTAGTTAGATAATTATTATTATCTCATTATAAAGAATGTCACTTGTTATGTTAATAGTAACAGGTGACATTCTTTTTTTGACACATAAAGATGTATTTTGTATAATGAATAGAAATGTATATTTGTATACTAAATCATAGATTGGAGGAGAATATGATTTCATATCATAGAAGATATCAGGAAAATACTACTTTACTTAACCTTTTAAAATATATATTTGATATTTTAATGGTTATATTAACAGCTTATGTGCTTGTTTCATTCAGCTGCACAAGAACGACTATACTTGGAGGTTCTATGGAACCTTCGATTAATAACGATGATACTGTGCTTGTTAATAAATTTGCATATGCAATAAAAGGTCCTAAGCGTTTTGACTGCATAGCATTTGAACCAGACTCTATCGGCTCTTCCAAGTTATATGTTAAAAGAGTTATCGGACTTCCTGGAGAAACTGTCCAGATTAAAGAAGGACACATTTATATTAATGGAGAATTACTTGAGAATGATATTACTGATACATATATTGTAACAGCAGGTATGACAATTAATCCTGTAAAACTTGGAGATGATGAATATTTCTGCCTTGGAGATAATCGTAACAACAGTGAGGACAGCCGTTTTTCAAGTATAGGAATGGTTAAAAGAAAGCATATTATAGGAAAGACGTGGATGGTGCTTAGTCCATTTGAAGATATTAAATTTATTAAATAGCATTTATTAAGATTAAAGTATGGATACTAATCAAAGTATCGATATTGATATGATATTAACACTAATTATTCGTATTAATTGTAGAAATGAGGTATAAAATGAACTATCAATGGTATCCCGGTCATATGACCAAAGCCAAAAGAATGATGGAAGAAAATATTAAACTTATAGATCTGGTTATTGAGATTGTAGATGCAAGAATACCTATAAGCAGCCGTAACCCTGATATAGACAGCCTCGCGGTCAATAAAGCAAGAATTATTCTTCTTAACAAATCAGACCTTGCAGATGATAAGATAACTAACCAGTGGATTAATTATTTTAATGAAAATAATATATACTGCCTTAAGCTTAATTCAAGAAATAATTCAGGCATTAAGCAGGTCAACGGTCTTATAATGACAGCCTGTGCAGATAAGATAGAGCGTAATAAGCAGAGAGGAATATTAAACAGACCAATAAGGGCAATGGTTGTTGGAATACCTAATGTCGGAAAGTCAACATTTATTAATTCCTATGCTGGAAAAGCTAGTGCCAAGACAGGCAATAAGCCGGGCGTTACTAAGGGAAAACAATGGATAAAGCTTAATAAGAATGTTGAGCTTTTAGATACTCCGGGTATTTTATGGCCTAAGTTTGATAATCAGGAAGTCGGCAAAAGACTTGCTATGATAGGTTCTATGAATGATGAGATACTTAATGTCGAGGAGCTTGCTATCGATACAATAAAATATATATATAGTGAATATTCTGATAATGTTATTGAACGCTACGGCCTTGATAAAGAAAAGACTGCCGCAAGTTATGATGAAAATGCTATCAATCCAGATAATTCAGTAGCGTTATATATTATGGAACAGGCGGCTGTTAAGCGAGGCTGTATCAAGAAGGGCAATAATATTGATTACGAGAAAATATCTAATATTATTCTGGATGATTTCAGAAGTGGACGATTAGGACGAATATCATTAGAAACCCCTTAAAAGATGCTTAGAAGATACTTAGAAGATAATGGAGAGAACAATGTCAGATAAGATTAAGACAACCAGTGAAGAACGTGAAGCTAAAAAAGCATTAAAGCTTGCACAGGAAAAAGAACGCGTTGAAAATATGTGCGTATATGAGAAAGAATATGAAGCATTTTCTTATATATGTGGTATAGATGAGGCTGGAAGAGGCCCACTTGCAGGACCAGTTGTTGCTGGTGCAGTAGTTCTTCCAAAGGGTTGCAGAATATTATATGTGAATGATTCCAAGAAATTAAGTGAGAAAAAAAGAGAGATGTTATATGACGTAATACTTAATGAAGCTGTGAGTGTAGGAGTTGGAATTGTATCACCAGAAAGAATTGATGAGATAAATATATTAAATGCAACTTATGAAGCTATGAGGGAAGCCATTAATAATCTCACAGTTAAACCCGATATATTACTTAATGATGCAGTTACAATACCAGATGTTGACATTGAACAAGTGCCTATTATCAAGGGTGATGCAAAAAGTCTTTCAATTGCCAGTGCCAGTATAATTGCCAAGGTTACAAGGGACAGGCTTATGTACCATTATGATGAGTTATATCCTGAGTATGGATTTGCCAAGCATAAGGGCTATGGAACAAAGCTTCACACAGATGTACTTAAAGAAATCGGACCTTGTCCTATACATAGAAAAACATTTATTACTAAAATATGTCCTTAAAATAAATATGGAGGCTGGCTTATGGATATTAATATACAACAATTACTAAAAACAAATCTGGGACAGACGAGCCAGTCATATGATGTTAATAACAACAGGGTTGGGCAGAATACAGCTTCTAGTATCAATCAGGCACAAAATATTAACAATAACAGTTCACTTATTAAAAATCTTATCGCTGGAAGCGTACTGACAGGCTTTATAAGTGAATTAAATGACTCTGATGCTGTTATAAGCCTTAATGATGGTTCGCTTCTTTCTGCAACTTTAGCCAATCAGGGGGCAGTTAAGCAGGGAGAAGTTGTTACATTTATAGTCAATCAGGTAAAGGATAATCAGATTTCATTAAAAGTACTGCCTGCTGATGAACAACAGAATATGTTCATCGATAAAGCACTTGAAGCGGCAGGTCTGTATCCTACTGAGGAGAATACAGCTATGGTCAAAGAACTGTTATCCCTTAATATGCCGGTTAATACAGATATGCTTAATACTGTCAATAAATATATGGCACAGTTTCCGGATAGTGACATTAAGACAATTGCCAATCTTGTACGTCTTGATATGCCTGTAACAGAGGAGAATATCAATCTTTATAAGGCATATGAAACATTTAATGCCAAGCTTGACGGACAGCTTAGTACTATGGAGAATGCACTGTCTGATAATATAATGCGTGCATTTAGCGATTTCTCCCGTGATGATATACAACAGCTTAATACTGTCATTAATAGTATGTATGGAAATGCAGATGATAACACAAATGTTACATCAAAACTGGTAACAGAAAGCTTTTCCAAGGATTTTATTAACGAATTATCAAGACAATTAACAGAAAGCTCTAACGGTGATATTGCAGAGAAATTAAATGACCCTTCAACGACTACTAAAGATATGCTCAACGCTATTCTTAATAATAATAAAATAACTGACCCTGCATTTCTTCCAACCAATAAAGCGACATTTGACAAGCTTTTACATCAGTTTATCAATGAAACTATGCGTATAACACCTAAAGATGTTGCAGACACTCCTGATACGCTCACCAATTATTACAAGCGTACCAAGAAAGTAATGGAAGATGTCGAAAATGTATTAAAGAGCAGTAAAGCAGATAATGATCTGGCTAAAAATATGTCTGACATAAAAAGCAATATTGATTTTATGAATGACCTTAATAAGAATATGACATTTTTCCAGATGCCGCTTAAATTCTCTGATAGCGAAGGCAATGGGGATTTGTATGTATTTACTAACAAAAAATCACTTGCTAACAATCCGGATGAAGTAAGCGCTATGCTTCATCTGGATATGCCTAATCTTGGATCTGTTGATGTATATGTAAAGCTTAATCATACCAATGTATCTACGAATTTTATTCTTGAAACAGAGGAATTGCTTGATTTTGTATATGTTCATATTGATGAATTAAATGAACGTCTTAAACAGCTTGGTTATTCAACACATTTTGAGATGACCTTGTCTAATAAAGAAAATGACTTTGATTTTAATACAGATTTTATAGAAAAAGATGTACGTTCAGACAATGGCGGACAGTATGTATTTGATATAAAAGCATAAATATATAAAATAAATATATAAAATTATATATATTAATAAAAGACTATCAAAGATTGGCATGAAAATTTATTATTGCACATTTATTATCGCACAGAAATGAGGATTAGGATGGATAAGGATAATAACAAACCTAAGATTGCGGTTGCACTTCAATATGAAAAAGGTGAGCAGGCACCTAAAATCATAGCTACAGGAAAAGGGTATCTTGCTGATAAGATTATTGAAAAAGCTAAGGAAACTGATGTTCCAACATATGAGGACAGCGAGCTTGCCAACACATTGTCTAATCTTGAAGTAGGAGATATGATACCACCTGAATTATATACAGTAGTTGCTGAAATACTTGTATTCGTGGATAAGACAGATAAATTACGAGGCAAAATTAATGGCTGATAAGTCTAAGAACAATAGTAAGTTTAAGAGTAGCAGCACACTTGATGATATAAGTGCATTGCATAATATAAACAAACCTAAAAACAGCAGGGCTACAGGCTCTGAATATGAAACATTAGCTGCTGCATTTCTTGAACAAAACGGACATACAATTATTACAAGAAACTATAGAACCAGATATGGTGAGATTGATATAATATCAAAATGTAATTCAACGCTTGTGTTTACAGAATGTAAATACAGAAGTTCTTCAAAATTCGGCGACCCGCTGGAGGCTGTTAATCTTCACAAACAGCAAAAGATATGTCATACAGCTATGAATTTCTGTGTAAAATATGGGTATGTCAATTATCCGTGCCGCTTCGATGTAATAGCAATATATAAAGACGGAACAATAAAACATATAAAAAATGCGTTTGAATACTCTTGAATTTTATGATTAATGAATTAATGGAGGTGTCTATGCCTTACAGCATATTCGATTTAAAAAGATTAAATACAAAAGAGTTGTATCATAAACTTATAGAAAAATACGGCAATGAAGATAATTTTACGGATACAATTATAACGAATGTTTCTGCTGATAATGTGCCATACCTTACATTTAAGCCTTTTGTGAACAATCCTTATATAAGGCAGGCATTCTCTACACGTCTTGGCGGTGTTAGCAGAGGTATGTATGAAAGTATGAATCTGACTTTCAATCCAGTAGGACAGTATAGTGCTGACAGCTATGAAAATGTACTTGCCAACTTTAAATTAATGGCTGATACTATTGATATACCTGTTGAAAATATGGTGTATACCAAGCAGACACATACTACAAACATCAAAATTGTCGATAATTCCAATAAAGGAATGGGTATTATAAAAGAACGTGATTACGATAATATAGATGGAATTATAACTAATACTAATAATCTCTGTCTTGTATCATCATTTGCAGATTGTATTCCTGTTACTCTTGTTGATGCTAAAAAAGGGGTTATAGCAGCACTTCATTCTGGCTGGAAAGGAACAGTTGGCAATATATCACAGAATGGCATTGAATGTATGAAGGAAAGCTTTGGCTGTAATGAAGCTGATATTATTGCATTTGTTGGTCCTGGAATATGTAAGAACTGCTATCAGGTAAGTGAAGATGTTGCCATAGAATTTATGAAAGTATATTCTGCCGAAGAGACAGAGCTGATATTAACACCAGATGATGACAATAAATATACAGGCAAATATCATCTGGATTTAATATCTGCTAATTATATCAACCTTATTAATGCAGGACTTCTCCCACGCAATATATATGTAGCGGATGTATGTACAAGCTGTAATAAAGAGCTGCTTTTTTCACATAGGGCGAGTGGTGGAAGACGTGGTATTATGTGTAATTTTATATATATGCGATTAACCTGATATAAAAATGGTTAATTAAAAAACTTTCCATTCATAAGGAATTATATAATATAAACGATTACAAATTATAAATATTGATTATAAAAAATGAGCTGCCAAGCAGATGATTTATTAAATGCTAATCATTTAATATTTACTAATCATTCAGCGTATCAGCTCATTTTTATAATTCAGCTTATTTATTATGTGTTCTCTTATATTCTTCCCTTAATCGTGCTTCCTCATTAACTCTCTTAGCCCGTCCCTTAGGACCCACTTTGGTAATTACCAGTAATATTACAAGAAGTATAAGTATCGGAACACCAACCGTAATAATATTAGAGAGAGTTTCTGTAAATACGGCATTCTGCAAAGGTGAATTCTTTACTTTCTGGTATTTGGCTGAGTTAATTATGCTTACAAGGTTATTATTCATATCATCGCTTACTTTATCAGTCTTGGACTGTATTGCATAAGTGTATATATACCCTCTGACAACCGTATAATATTTTCTGGTGTATACAGTAACATCATTAGATAATGAATAAACATCTGTCACAAAATATGGAATTTCATTGATTGTGACAATGCTGGAATTAAGCAGTTCCTCTTTAATATTATCATTGTTGATAGATGACTGGGAGGCAACATATTCTTTATATAATGAATCAAGTGAATCTTCGTCTAATTCATTAAAGCTGCTAAGACTGTTGGAAGCTGTATTGCCATATATAACAACTTCATAATTAACATCTTCTGGAACAGCTTCAAGATAGATCTTATTGGCTATCATATTATTAGTTAATACAGCAGCCTCATCAACCCCAAGCTTTTCGAGGTATGAATTATTGTTAGTTGTTGTTCTTGTAAAACATATAAGTTCTTTTGGAACATCTACGACTAAATCTATATCAGCAAATTTAAAATGATTGGTATCTGCGGCACTAACATATGCCGAAGATAATCCTGATACTGAAAACAGAGTGACTGCTGACATAACAACTGCTGCCAGCTTTTTTATTAAACCTTTATTAAACACGAAAAACCTCCCATAAATTAAGCATTTTCAATATTCCGTATAATAGCATAGTGCTTTACAAAAAGCAATTAAACTGTTATTATATTTTAGATTATGTATGTTAATTTTTCATAAAATAAGAAATTAAATCGGAGGCAGATATATGAGTAAACCAATAGTCGCTGTAGTAGGACGTCCCAATGTCGGTAAGTCAACATTATTCAACGATCTTGCAGGACAGCAGATTTCTATTGTAAAAGATACCCCTGGTGTAACCAGAGATAGAATATACGCTGAAGTTACATGGCTTGATAAATCATTTACTTTAATTGATACAGGTGGTATTGAACCAGATACAAGTGATGTAATTCTTGCACAGATGAGAGAGCAGGCTGAGATAGCTATTGAAACGGCAGATGTAATTATATTCCTTACTGATGTCAAGCAGGGACTTGTTGATTCAGATGCTAAAGTAGCAGATATGTTACGCCGTTCAAGAAAGCCTGTTATTCTGGCAGTTAATAAGGTTGATAACTTTGATAAGCTTATGCCTGATGTATACGAATTCTATAACCTTGGAATTGGTGACCCACATCCAATATCAGCAGCATCAAAGCTCGGTCTTGGTGATATGCTTGATGAGGTTATCAAGCATTTTCCGCAAGAGTCTGAAACTGAGGAAGAAGATGAGCGTCCAAAGGTTGCCATTATTGGTAAACCCAATGTTGGTAAGTCATCAATTATTAATAAGCTCCTAGGAAAGAACAGGGTAATTGTATCTAATATTGCGGGAACAACAAGAGATGCGATAGATACAACTATAACATATAACAAGAAAGAATATGTATTCATTGATACTGCTGGTCTTAGACGTAAGAGCAAGATAAAAGAAGATCTTGAAAGATACAGTATTATAAGAACTGTTGCAGCTGTTGAAAGATGTGATATAGCTATTCTTGTAATTGATGCAACAGAAGGTGTTACTGAACAGGATGCTAAGATTGCGGGAATAGCCCACGAGCGTGGCAAAGGTATAATTATTGCTGTCAATAAGTGGGATGCCATAGAGAAGAACGACAAGACAATATATGAATTCACAAGCAAGATAAAAGATACTCTTTCATTTATGTCATATGCAGAGATTATATTTATATCAGCACAGACAGGACAGCGTCTTGGAAAGATATATGAGCTGATTGATACTATAATCGACAGCCAGACTATGAGAATCCCAACTGGTGTTCTTAATGAAATTCTTACAGAAGCTGTTGCTATGAAACAGCCGCCTTCAGATAAGGGTAAGAGATTAAGAATATACTATATGACACAGGTTTCTGTTAAACCACCGACATTCGTAATGTTCGTTAATGATAAGGAATTAACACATTTCTCTTATACAAGATATATTGAGAACCGTATAAGAGAAGCGTTTGGTTTCAGAGGTACTTCAATAAGGTTTATTAACAGGGAACGTAAGGAGAAAGAATAATGCTTAACAGATTGATATGTCTTATTCTAGGATATTTTATTGGTGCAATTATCCAGACAGGTTTCTGGATTGGCAGGTTTAATCATATTGATATAAGAGATTATGGCAGTGGCAATGCTGGAACAACTAATACTATGCGTACACTTGGAAAGAAAGCCGGATTTATAACATATTTTATGGATGCTTTTAAATCCTGCATTACTGCCTTAATCATACATTTTATATATGGCAGTAATGCAGATATATCAGAAATGCTTCTTATCCTTTATGGCGGATTTGGAGTTGTCCTTGGACATAACTTTCCATTCTACCTTGGATTTAAAGGTGGAAAAGGTATTGCTGCTACATCAGGATTAGTAATAAGTCTTATACTTTTTCCTAAATATTGCTTTATGTTTACAATATTTGGAATGGTAACATTTGGATTAGTAACCAAGTTCTCAAGATATGTATCATTAGGTTCTATTACCGGCATAATTGGTTTCTTTATAGAATTTGTAATATGGGGGCTTGTTGGATGGCTTCCACTTAACAATAATGAATTCATAGAGGCTTCTATAGTTGTGTTATTATTCGTTATTCTTGGTGTTGCACGTCACAGTGGTAATATTAAAAGACTTATTAATGGAACAGAACGTAAAATTGGCGAAAAAAAGTAATGCAGTAATGGAGGATTATTAATGGTAAAGATAGGTGTATTAGGAGCTGGAAGCTGGGGACTTGGTCTTGCTATGCTTCTTCATAATAATGGACATGATGTAACAGTCTGGTCAGTATTTCCAGACGAGATTAATGAGCTTAACGCCACACGAGAGAATAAAAAATGTCTTCCAGGTGTAATATTCCCAGAAAGCGTAAAATTCTGTGCTGACACAGAAAAAGTTGTAACTGATAGCGATGTACTTATACTTGCGGTTGCTTCTCCTTATACAAGGTCAACAGCTAAAATCGTCGCACCATATGTTAAAGAAGGACAATATATAGTTAATGTCGGCAAGGGTATTGAGGAGGAGTCTTTAAAGACATTATGTGAGGTAACAAAGGAAGAAATTCCACAGGCTGTAGTTGCTGTATTATCAGGTCCAAGCCACGCTGAGGAGGTTGGAAGGGGAATTCCTACAACCTGCGTAATTGGTACAGCTAACAAGAAAGATGCAGAATATTTGCAGAATATGTTTATGAGTAATGTATTCCGTGTATACATAAGTCCTGATGTCCTTGGAATATGTATAGGTGGTGCATTGAAAAATGTAATCGCACTTGCTGCTGGTATTGCTGACGGCTTAGGGTATGGAGATAATACTAAGGCTGCACTTATAACAAGGGGTATTGCTGAGATAACACGACTCGGTCTTGCTATGGGTGCGGATTTTGCTACATTTTCAGGCTTGTCTGGAATAGGTGACCTTATTGTTACCTGTGCGAGTATGCACAGCCGTAACAGACGTGCCGGAATTCTTATCGGCAAAGGCTATACAACTAAAGAAGCTATGGATGAAGTACAGATGGTTGTAGAGGGTGTATATGCAGCTAAGGCAGCTAAGAAGCTTGCTGAAAAATACAACGTAGAAATGCCAATAGTTGAACAGGTAAATCAGGTGTTATTTGATGGCAAATCTCCAGCAGATGGCGTTAAAGACCTTATGTTAAGAGATAAGAAAATCGAAGCCGGCAATGTTGAATGGCACTAAATTATTAATATACGAGAGGTTAATTATATGCGAGTTATTGCAGGTTCGGCCAGAAGTCTTCCTTTAAGAACTATTGAAGGAACAGATACCAGACCAACTCAGGATAGAATTAAAGAGACATTATTTAATATGCTCCAGTCAGATATTCCAGGATGTAAATTTCTTGATTTATATTCTGGAAGCGGTGCAATTGGAATTGAAGCCTTAAGTCGTGGAGCAGCTAAGGCTGTGCTTGTTGAGAATTCAAAAAAGGCAGTTGAATGTATTAAGGATAATCTTATGTTTACCAAGCTTGCTGATAAAGCAGATGTTATGGAAATGGATGTATTATCTGCAATCAACAGGCTTAAGGGCAAAGATGTATTCTCAATCGTCTATATGGATCCACCATACTCTAATGATTATGAGCGTGATGTATTAGCAGCCCTTAGAAATTCAGATATTATAGATGAATATACAATTATAATTGTTGAGGAAAAGCTTGATGCTGACCTTGACTATGCTGACGAATGTGGTTTTGATATTTACCGGGTAAAAAAATATAAGACTAATAAACATTTATTCTTAAGACTGAAGGGAAGTGCAGACTAAATGAAAAAAGCTATATATCCTGGAAGCTTTGACCCTGTTACATTAGGACATCTTGATATAATAAAGCGTTCAGCAGCACTTGTTGACCACCTTATCGTGGGTGTGTTAAACAACAGTACCAAAACACCATTGTTTTCAGTTGATGAACGTGTTAATATGTTAAAAGAAGTTACGAAAGACATTCCTAATGTCGAGATTTTAAGTTTCAGTGGACTACTTGTAGATTTTGCAAGAGAGCATAATGTACAGGCTATAATAAGGGGACTTAGAGCCGTAACTGATTTTGAATATGAACTTGCTATGTCCCAGACTAACAGAGTAGCTGCTCCCGATATTGATACAATATTCCTTAATACAAGTCTTAAATATGCTTATTTAAGTTCAAGTATCGTTAAAGAAATGGCTATGTATGGCGGCGATATAAGTAAATTCGTACCAGAGTCTATTATAGATATAGTGAGAGAACGATACAGCAGTAGTTATAATATTAAGGCAAATGAAAAGGGAGATATAAAATGAGTAGAATCGAACAGCTTATAAGCGATATAGAAAGCTACATAGATAATTGTAAATTTCAGCCATTATCTAATACTAAGATTATTGTAAATAAAGAGCAGCTTGAAGATATGCTGGCTGAATTAAGATTAAAGACACCTGAAGAAGTTAAGAAATACCAGAAAATTCTTAACAACAAAGATGCCATAATTGCCGATGCAAAAGAGCAGGCAGAATCTATTATTAATGCTGCACAGATACAGACAGAGGAACTTATTAATGAACACGAGATTATGCAGCGTGCATATGCACAGGCTAATGCCCTTATAGAGCAGGCAAGTGCACAGGCACAGGCTATTCTTGACAGTGCGACAGAAGATGCCAACAGCATACGTCAGGGTGCTATGGACTATACAGATGATATGCTTGAGAAGCTTCAGTATATAATCGAAAAGTCTATCCGTGACAACCGCGAGAAGTACGACTCTTTATTGTCTGGTCTTGAAAATGTTCTTTCGATTGTCAATAATAATCGTAATGAATTAAAAGCACCTGTTGTACAGGAAGAAGAGGAAGCTGTAGATAACGCACCTGACCAGCCTGAAGACAGTACAGATGACTATGGTTATGAAGAAGAATTTGAGGATGAGGATATCCTTGAATAATTATAATATAAATACAAAAATATAATACCAATATAAAATATAATATATATAGTAACAATATAAGGCTTATGTAAGAAATATAATTTGCTGTATAGATTATATTAATGAATTTATATAATGCTAATCAGAATACATATATCAGTAATAATGATATGCCGGCTGTTGCGAGGCTTAACATTATTTTCTGGTATATGTATTTTTTTATGTTTATCCCGTTATTGTTATTAGATGTTCCAGCGATTCCGATTGTCTGCATTAATGTAGATATTCCACCAAATGCATTGGCTGTCAATATAAATGCAGCCTTAACTGAAGCACTGATATCACTTGAAGCGATAAGATATATGCCGTTAGTTATCTCTAACAGAGAACATATAATCATATTGATATAATTAAATCTTCCAAAAAGTACATCTATCATAGAGCATATGCAGGAAAATATAACAATATATCCACACATTTTTAATACATTATCAATTGATTTTATTATGGCATTGTCTAATACATTGAAGAAATTCTTATGTGAATTTATAGTGTGTTGTCTGCCGTTATTACACATATTATCCGTATGTCGGATATTATATGAATTTAAGTTAACTTTGTATCTGGTATTAGATGTCCTATTATAAAATATTTTTGCTGTGCAATTATTAATTGGTTCTTTATTACTATTTTTATTATTATTATTATTCACTGGATATTTAATAAGCTGTACAGCACACAGAATTATTACAGGAAGATATACAGCAATAAGGAATTTTATTATTGTTATGGAATTATTTATGGTGCCATAATATATGTATCCGATAACGAATCCGGGGCTTGATATATTACAGTATCCTGTTATATTATCAATTATTCTGCTGTCTGATTGTTTCTTATAATTAATGCAGTTAATAGCACCTATTGGAAATCCACAGAGCACACTTATAAATATAATAAATACAAGTCCCAGACGGCTGTTCACTGGCATATAATAATTAATACAGCCTATGATAATCATAGCCACCAGCAATCCTGGCATAACACTTAAAGCCCATAATTTGATACCTTTAAGCGTTGCATTAATAATAATGTGAGGTGAACAGACAGTTATAAGAAATATTATAAGCATTATAAGAAATATCACATTATGGCTGCACTTTTTGTGATTTATTTTAGACGAATAATTGTTATCACGTTTATTGATTAATGACAGCGTATATGTGTTATTGTGATTATTATTTAATTGTGGAGAATAAGCAGAATTCTTGATTTTACCCATATATTTATTTCCTGATAAGAAAGTCTTATTTGTCCGTTTAATATAATTTATTCTATTCATTACAACAGCCTGTTAGACATATTATTTAGTGAACAATAAAGTGTTAATGGAAAATATGAATAAAACGGACATTATAAATAATAAAACGAATCTGCTTATTATCACAATAGTATGTGCCTTAATATGCAGTATTCATCTTAATATTATAAGACACTATACGCGCATTGCGGCATATACGACATTAACCGTATCAGATGATAACTTCCGTGCAATGCAGGTGGAATGTGATTTGCAGGATATTATTAATAAGGCAGAACAGATGAATGTAAACCCTGCTGAGTTATTTATTGTGCTGTGTTGTATGAATGAATGTCATATAACGGACAATGCTGTTAAGCGGCTTACCGTGTCTGATTTTGACAAGGTCAAAACAATCTTCTGTAAGGAAAATGTTGCTGAATTCAAGCTTTTAAAACAAACCGCAACAGGCATACTATATGATATGGAATATTTTCCTGTGCCACACTCTTCAAAGACAGAGCAGTGGGTTAACTATGTTAATTCGTGGAATTATGAAAGAACCTACAAAGGTAACAGAACACACGAGGGGACTGATATATGTGCTGATATTAATAAAGATGGATTATATCCTGTTGTGTCTGTATGTGACGGAACAGTAACTAACGTCGGCTGGTTAGAGCTTGGCGGTTACCGGATAGGCATAACGTCTGCTAATAAAATATATTACTATTATGCCCACCTTGATTCCTATGCCAAAGCTTATAAAGCAGGTGATATAATTCATAAGGGAGAGCTGCTTGGCTATATGGGAAGTACAGGATACAGCAAAGTAGAGGGTACATCTGGCAAATTTCAGACACATTTACATTTTGGGATGTACATAACTGATAATTCAGGCAATGAAGTGTCAATCAACCCATATTGGATACTAAAATCTAATCAAAATAAGACTTTAATTTATGGTTATTAGTATCGTTATGTGCTATAATTATCGTCGGCTAATAGTGAAAAGATTTAAAGAATTTATGAAAATATATAATAGAAACGAGGACTTATATGGAAATACAGATGTGGAAAGAAATCCTTAACCCATACGAGCTTGCGGTAGAGGAGCTTCAGGTTAAGTTTAATCATATGGTTAAAGAATACCGACAGGCAGGCATATATTCTCCAATTGAACAGGTTTTAGGAAGGGTTAAATCTATATCCAGTATCTTATTAAAAGCCCAGAAGCATAATATAGACCTTAATGAAATTGAAGGACATATTCTTGACATCGCTGGTATAAGGCTTATATGCCAGTTTACTGATGACATATATAATGTAGCTGACCTTATAAGGGCAAGAAGCGATATGGAAGTCATAACTGAGAAAGATTATGTCAAGAATATCAAGGAAAGCGGATATCGAAGCTATCATATTATAGTCCAGTATAAAGTTGAAACTGTAAAGGGGACTAAGATAATTCCAGTAGAAATCCAGATACGAACACTTGGAATGAACTTCTGGGCTATAATTGAACACTCTCTCCAGTACAAATATAACGGCAATATTCCAAGACATGTAAGGGAACGACTTACATCAGCCGCCGATGCCATATATACGCTTGATAACGAGATGATGAGTATTCACGATGAAATTATTGATGCACAGAATTATGTATCAACCAAAGCTAACATTGTATCTGACATACTTAATAATATACAAAGCCTTTATAAAGTTGCTAACAAGCAGGAAATCATCAGAATTCAGGATGAATTCTATGAGATATACCAGACTGATGATGTTGCCAGACTGCAAAGATTCAGCAGGCAGGTAGATATGATTGCAGAGAATTATAAAGCACAGAGTATATAAAATGTATAAAGAAAGAGGATTTTATGAATTTACCAGAGAAATATCTTAATTCAATGAAAGATATGCTTAAAGATGATTTTGATGATTATCTTGAAAGCTTTAATGATAAAAGATTATATGGACTTCGTGTTAACAACCTTAAGATTTCAACAGAAGATTTTCTTAAGATAAGTCCATTTAAGCTTACACCCATACCTTGGATTGAGAATGGCTTTTACTATGAAGAAACAGATAAACCAGCAAAGCACCCATATTATTACGCCGGACTTTACTATATTCAGGAGCCTAGTGCAATGACACCAGCTAATGTACTTCCTATTGATGAGGGCGATGTTGTATTTGATATGTGTGCCGCACCAGGAGGAAAATCGACAGAGCTTGCAGCAAAGCTTAATGGAACAGGACTTCTTATAACTAATGACATAAGCAATTCAAGAACCAAGGCACTGCTTAAGAATGTTGAAGTATCTGGTATTTATAACCTTTGTGTGCTTAATGAAGACCCAGCTAAGATATCAGGAAGATTCACAGAATTCTTTGATAAGGTTCTTATAGATGCACCTTGTTCTGGTGAGGGTATGTTCAGAAAAGATAATAAACTTATCAAGGCGTGGGAACAGAGCGGACCAGAAGTATATTCTGCAATACAGAAAAGCATTATAATACATGGTGCGAAAATGCTCCGCCCAGGTGGAATGATGCTTTATTCAACCTGTACATTTTCTTCTCTGGAAGATGAAGAGAGCATTAAATATCTTCTTGATAACTGTCCAGATATGAAACTTGTTGATATTAAACCATACGAAGGATTTACTAAGGGCTTTACTGATATTGATAATGATAATAAGTATAATCTTGACAAATGTGTGAGGATATTCCCACATAAAATGCATGGCGAAGGACATTTTGTTGCACTTCTTAAAAAGGATAATCCAGATGACATTAATAATGCACATTATACAAGAGGATCATTTAATACTAAAATTCCAGATGAGTTAAAGGATTTCCTTGCAAATGTATCAATGGATATCGACACTAAATATATTAATATAAGAGATAACCGCGTGTACTATATTTCCAGGTATATGGCTGATGAAAAGGGTCTTAGAATAATAAGAAATGGTCTTTTGCTTGGTGAACTTAAAAAGAACCGCTTTGAGCCAAGTCAGGCACTTGCTATGGCACTTACAATGAGACAGTATAATAACTGCATTAACCTTAGCGTAGACGATGAACGTGTTGTAAGATATTTAAAGGGCGAGACAATTGACGTTGATGATTTTGCTGACAGCAAGGGCTGGGCATTGCTTTGCGTTGACGGATATCCTTTAGGCTGGGGTAAATCTAATGGCTCGCAGCTTAAGAATAAATATCTTGCCGGCTGGAGATGGATGTAGAAGGAAAGGACTTTAATGGTTATTAGATTAGACAAATATCTTTGTGATATGCAGGCTGGAACAAGAAGTGCCGTAAAAGACATAATCAGAAAGAAAAGGGTTACAATCAATGGCGAAGTTATCACTCGTCCAGAGATTAAAGTCGATATAGACAAGGATGTTGTAGCTGTTGATAATAACGTGTTAGGCTATTCAGAATACGAATATTATATGCTTAATAAGCCAGCAGGCGTTGTGTCTGCTGTATCTGATAAGGATTTTAAGACTGTCGTTGAACTTATAACTGATAACAAACGTAAGGATTTATTTCCGGTTGGAAGACTGGATAAGGATACAGAAGGACTTCTTATCATAACTAATAATGGTGATATGGCACACAGGCTGTTATCACCAAAGCACCATATTGATAAGACTTATTATGTTGTAGCAAAAGGCAGTATAGACAATAAATATATTGATGAGTTTAAAAATGGGCTTGTTGTTGATAAAGATTTTACCGCAATGCCAGCAAAGCTTGAGATACTTCAATATAACAATCAGGATGATACAACATTTTTAAATATAACAATTCAAGAGGGAAAGTTTCATCAGATAAAAAGAATGTTTAAGGCAGCCGGTTCAGAGGTGCTTTATCTTAAAAGATTATCAATGGGAAAGTTACAGCTTGATGAAACACTTGAACCTGGAAAGTTCAGGCCATTAACCGGTAGTGAAATTGATTTATTAAAAAGCTGGAATTAACATTTGTGTCTGTGTGCACTTGACACAAATCAACCAGATACCTGTTAGATACATTGCAGTTATACTGCATTAAAGTGTGCACAGAAATGAGGATATATATGATACACGATTTTCTCCCCGTTTGTAGGGAAGATATGGAAAAAAGAGGGTGGGAGCAATGTGATTTCGTCTATGTTTCAGGTGATGCTTATGTAGACCACCCATCGTTTGGACCTGCTATCATATCAAGGGTATTGGAATCCTTTGGATATAAAGTTGGAATAATAGCACAGCCAGACTGGAAGAATAAAGACTCCATAACAATACTTGGTGAACCACGTCTTGGATTTTTAGTGTCTGCGGGGAATATGGACTCTATGGTAAACCATTATACCGTCAATAAGAAAAGACGTCATTCAGATGCCTTTTCACCTGGCGGAGTTATGGGATTAAGACCTGATTATGCGACAATTGTATACTGTAACTTAATTAAGCAGGTATACAAATCAACTCCTATTATATTAGGTGGAATTGAAGCTTCATTAAGAAGACTGTCGCACTATGATTACTGGTCTGACAAAGTAAAACATTCCGTTCTTATAGATTCGGGTGCAGATATAATCTCTTACGGAATGGGTGAACATTCTATTGTTGAGATAGCTGATGCACTTAATGCAGGAATTGATGTAAAAGATATAACTTATATCAATGGAACTGTATACAAGACTAAGACATTGGATAATTTATCTGACTATATAAATCTTCCATCCTATGATGAGATTGTAAAAGATAAAAGAATATATGCTGAAAGTTTTTATACACAGTATAAAAATACTGATCCATTTACTGCAAAGATACTTGTAGAAAAAGCCAAAGAAAAACTATATGTCGTACAGAATCCACCAGCAAAACCGCTTACTACTATGGAGATGGACGATGTATATGCACTTCCGTATATGAGAGATTATCACCCAATGTATAAAGCAGATGGCGGAATACCGGCTTTATCAGAGATTAAATTCTCAATAACAAGCAACAGAGGGTGTTTTGGAGGCTGTTCATTCTGTGCCTTAACATTTCATCAGGGAAGGATAATTCAGGTAAGAAGCCACGAATCCATTGTTGATGAAGCTGTTACTATGACTAAAGATAGAGATTTCAAGGGGTATATACACGATGTTGGAGGACCTACAGCTAATTTCAGGCATACTTCCTGCGAAAAGCAGCTTACTAAGGGCGTATGTATGAACAGACAGTGCCTTTTTCCGGCTCCCTGCAAGAATCTTACAGTTGACCATTCTGATTATATTAAGCTTTTAAGAAAGCTTCGTAAAGTGCCTGGCGTTAAGAAGGTGTTTATCCGTTCAGGAATACGTTTTGACTACTGTATGTGTGATGCGGATGATACATTTATTAAAGAGTTATGTGAACATCACATAAGCGGACAGTTAAGGGTTGCACCTGAGCATATATCAGATAATGTCCTTACGAAAATGGGCAAGCCTTCCAATGATGTATATGAAAAGTTCTTACAACGTTATAAGCGCATTAATAATAAGACAGGCAAGCAGCAGTTCGTTGTCCCATATCTTATGTCAAGCCACCCTGGTTCGACTATGAAAGAAGCGATTGAACTTGCAGAATATATAAGGGATCTTGGCTATATGCCTGAACAGGTGCAGGATTTCTATCCAACACCATCAACGCTGTCTACCTGTATGTATTATACAGGCTTAGATCCTGCTACTATGGAGAAAGTATATACTCCTGTAAGCCACCACGAAAAGGAAATGCAGAGAGCCCTTATACAATACCGTAATCCAGATAATTACGATCTTGTTAAGGAAGCCCTTATTAAAAATGGACGTACAGACCTTATAGGATTTGGACCAAAATGCCTTATTCCACCAAGAAAAATATCCCATAACACAGGAGGAAAGAACTTTTCATCAGGCAAACATAAGACTGTTAAAAATACCACAGCTTATAACAATAAGGGAAAACATAATAGTGCTGGTGCGGGTAAAAGAAGTTCCAATAATAAATCAAAATCTACTAAAAAAGGACATAAGTTATGAGTAAAAAAGAAAAAGGCGAGTTTGGTTATCTTAAATACAAAAGAAGCTTTAACCTGCTTCTTACTATTATTGCATTTTTAATAATTGCCGCAGTATTTGTAACAGGTTTAATAATCTTTAAATCAAGAAATAATTATATGACACTTGTGGCAACTGTTCTTGTTCTTCCCAGTGCTAAAATAGCAGTTTCTTATTTTATATTACTGCCACATAAGGTATGTGATAAGGAACTATATACAAGCGTTGAAGCTGCAAAAGGAGAGTTATCAGCTTTATATGATGTAATTGTCAGCAATAACAAAAAGCCCATTGGCGTATGTGCTATGGTCATATCTGACAACACAATAATTGCATTAAGCCATGATAAAGCTCCGGATAAGGCATTATTTGAGACAAGCCTTAAAGAATTCTTAAAGAATGATAAGTTAAATGTGACTGTCACTCTTTATACAGAAAAGGATACATTTATTAAAAGAGCAGCTAATATGGCGGCTAACTATGACAATAGCGATACGAATAAGAACAACCGTATAAAGTATGTAACTGAAAGCTGCCTTAATATGTGCTTATAATAGTGGAGCGTTGAATGAAAGAATTAATAATAGATAAATTAGGCGACAACCAGAGGCTTGATAAGTATCTTTCAAAGTATCTGTCTGCCGCAAGTAAAAGCTTTATATATAAAATGCTTAGAAAAAAGAATATTACACTTAATGACAAGAAGGCTGACGGAAGCGAGAAATTACAATCAGGCGACTCTATCAAAATATTTTTTTCTGATGAAACACTTAATAAGTTCAGTGAAGGCAAAAGCTGCATATCTAATGCTGGCAGCAGACAGACCAATAATATGACAGACAAAGCTGCTGATAACACTGCTAATGAACCTGCTGTAAGAACAGATGGCAAACATACAGACAGCACGGCTGATAAATATTCCTACACAGCTTCTAAAAAAGGTCTTTCTGTTGATTATGAAAAAATATACAGACCGCTTGATATTGTGTATGAAGATGAGAATGTCCTGTTTATTAATAAGCCTGTCGGTATGCTGTCACAAAAGGCTGATAAAAATGACTGCTCTTTAGTAGAATATATAACAGCATACCTGCTTCATAATAATTCTCTTACATATGAAGACCTTGCTATGTTCACGCCGTCAATATGCAACCGCCTTGACAGAAATACAAGCGGCATAATTGCGGCAGGTAAGACGATGAAAGGCTTGCAGGAGCTTTCATCACATTTTAAGGAAAGAACACTTACCAAATATTATATATGTATCGTGGCTGGAAAGGTTGATAAAAGACAACTGATTAAAGGCTATCTTTACAAGGATAAAAAGCTTAACAAAGTTACAATATGCCAGACGCTGCCAAAGGGCAGGGATACAAGTGAATATCTTCCAATCGAAACGGAATATATCCCTGTTGCATATTCTGATAATGCCACGCTTCTAAAGGTTCATCTTATAACCGGACGAAGCCACCAGATACGTGCCCACCTTGCAAGTATCAATCATCCGCTGGCAGGTGATTATAAGTACGGAAAAGCTTCTTTTAACAGAAGGTTCACTGACAAATACAATTGTAAAAGCCAGTTATTACATTCTTATGAGCTTAATATACCTGATATGGATATCCATATACATACGGATATTCCGGATATATTTTTAAATGTATTAAAAGGAGAAAATATATGGCAGCCTGGAATTCAAGAGGTCTTAGAGGCTCTTCATTAGAAGAATATATTAATATGACCAATGAGAAATATCTTCTGAACCATTTAGGACTTATACAGAAGATACCAACACCTATAACGCCTATTAAGATTAATCAGGAGACAAGACAGATTACACTTGCGTACTTTGAACAGAAGAGTACTGTTGATTATATAGGTGTTATACAGGGAATACCTGTATGTTTTGATGCTAAGGAATGTGCTGCAGATACATTTCCAATACATAATATACACGAACATCAGGTTGAATTTATGAAAGAATTTGAAAGGCAGGACGGAATTGCTTTTATAATATTATTTTTTTCAGCAAGAGATGAGTTCTATTATTTGCCATTTTCTGATATAATAAAATTTTGGGAAAGAGCTAAAGCTGGTGAAAGAAAAAGTTTTACTTATGATGAGATTGATAAAAGCTTTAGAATCAATTCTGGCAAAGGCATTATGATTCACTATCTGGAAACGATTCAAAAAGACTTAGACAGACGGGAGCAGTAATTATGAAACATAATTATCTTGACAATTATGAATTAGTCAATGGATATGCACTTATTGACACGGATTTTTCGATTATCACAGCTAACGAGAAAATGTACAAATTTCTTGGTGCTGTGCGAAAGGCAGCAATCTCTGATGCAATTCATCAGGTAGATATTGATGATTTTATTAATGTGTCTAATAACCTGCGTATTGGGCAAAGTAAAAGTATGGTTCTGCGTATGAAAAGAGTTGATAACTCATACAGATGGGTTCTTATGGATATAAAAAGACTTTATATGTCCAATAACCACAAGAAAGAATACCTTGAACTTAATATATCTGATGTCATTGGTCTTAAAAATCATACTAATCATCTTAATGAAGATATAGGAATATATAGGAGAGTGCTATCAATAAATGATAAATTAGTCTACACCTATGAATATGATAAAGATTTATTTACCATATATAATTATGTTAATGACGATGCCATAGCTGTAATATCTTCAACTATTGATGATGTATATGAAAGAATTCTAAAAAAAGGACTTATACCAGATGAGTCAATAAAAGAATATACTGCATATTTTAATAATATAAAAAATGCTAAGAGTGTGTACGAGCACCATTTTAGTATAAATGTCAATTACGGTGATGGATTAAAGCCTACCGGCTCATATATAAATGGCTCAACAATATACTCACAAAGAAAACCAATACGTTCAGTTGGAACACTTAAGCTTCCAGATGCCAATAATGTATTTTCAAAGACTACATATGATTATGAAGACTGTAATAAAATGCTTGGACGTGAGGGACTTGAGAAATATACGCTTAACAATATTTCTTATAATAAAAATTATAGATTTGCATTTATCAAGGTTCATATTGATAATATTACTGAATACAAGGATACCCATGGCAAAAAGGCTTATAATACAATTCTTGACATAATCAAAGAAACATTATTAAAGGTTGTAGAATACCGTGGTGTAGCAGGTAATCCTGATAATGAAACAGAATATGTTGTTATAGTTAAAGATCTTTATAATGAATCAGAGCTAAGGGCATTTATCGAATATATGAGGTCGCGTATTATATGGGAATGTAAAGCATTTGATGTCTCATTTATGCCATTATTCTCTATAGGAATTGGACGATATCCTGATAACGGAACAGATTTTAAGGTTATAACTAATAAACTAATAAAAGCCACAGACATTGCTATATCAAAGGGCGGTAACAGATATATAATCTACAAGGAAGATATTCACGGAGAACTATAATATTGTATACAATCAGGCTTGACAGCCTAAAAGTCATTATGTATAATCTCTTTAACATATTATCACGTTACTTTAGTAAAGTGACACTGGTATAAATTTTACACGAATCGAGGATGATTATGAAAAAAGATCTGCTTCATACACCTGAAGGTGTACGCGATATATACAGCACTGAATGTGTTGAGAAGAAAATAATAGAAAACAAGCTCCACGATGTATGCCGTCTTTACGGATATAACGACATCCAGACACCATCTATTGAATATTTTGATGTATTTAGCAAGGAACGAGGCAGTGTGCCTTCTAATGAAATGTTCAAGTTATTCGACAGATATGGCAATACTCTTGTGTTAAGGCCTGATATGACACCTTCTATAGCAAGAGCAGCAGCTAAATACTTTGAGGATCATATTCTTCCTATTAAACTCTGCTATGTCAGCAATACATTTATTAATGTCAGCAAGTATTATCAGGGCAGATTAAAAGAGAATACAGTTATCGGTGCTGAATTAATAGATGATGCTTCAATTGATGCGGATTACGAAATAATCTGTATGGTAATTGACTGTATGAAGAATGCTGGGCTTACTGAGTTTCAGGTAGAGCTCGGCAATGTAGCTTTCTTTAACGGATTATTAAAAGATGCAGGAATTAAAGGAGATACATACGAAGAACTTCTTAATCTTATTAATGAGAAGAATTATATCGGTGTAGAAGAAATCCTTACTAATCTTAATATTGATAAGAATACAGCTAAGGTATTATTAGAGCTTCCACAGCTTTTTGGACAGGCAGAGGTGCTTGATAAAGCCAGAAGCCTTACTAATATTCCAGAATGCATAGAGGCTGTTGACAGACTTACCAATCTTTATGAGCTTCTTAAGATTAATGGCTACGATAAGTATGTATCCTTTGACCTTGGTGAATTAAGTAACCATACATATTACACAGGAATTATATTTCACGCATTTACATTTGGAACGGGCGAACCAATTGCAAGTGGTGGACGATATGACAAGCTTCTTGGACAGTTCGGCTGTGACAAGGCTTCTATTGGTTTCTCTCTTATAATTGACAGACTTATGGCTGCAATTAACAGACAGAATATAGAGATTGAAGTTGAATACAGCGGTGTGCTTCTTGTATACAGTGAGGATAAGCTTCAGGATGCTGTCAAACGTGCTAATGAATTAAGAAAAGACGGCATTAATGTATGTATGATAAGAAAGAATAATAATAAGTCTGAAAGCCAGTATATTGAATATGCAAAGGCTTCACAGCTTTCAGATGTTGTTTATATTTAACATGCACAGATTTAATCTGCTCTATAAAGAACAAGAATGGAGATTAGTATGAGATACATAACTATTGCACTGGCTAAAGGCCGTTTAGCTAAAAAAGCACTTGAGATATTTGAACATATCGGTGTAACTTGTGATGAGATGAAAGACGAGAACACAAGAAAGTTAATATTCACTAATGAAGAGTTAGGTATAAGATTTTTCCTTGCAAAGCCTTCAGATGTTCCAACATATGTAGAATATGGTGCGGCTGATATTGGTATTGTAGGCAAGGATACACTGCTTGAGGAGGGACGTTCATTATATGAAGTATATGACCTTAAAATCGGGCAATGTAAAATGTGTGTATGTGGTCCAGCCTCAGCCAGGGAGAAATTACAGCACCACGAACTTATAAGAGTTGCTTCCAAGTATCCTAATATTGCCAAAGATTATTTCTATAACAAGAAGCACCAGACAGTAGAAATCATAAAGCTTAATGGTTCGGTTGAGCTGGCACCTATTGTAGGGCTTTCAGAAGTTATTGTTGATATTGTAGAGACTGGTGCAACACTTAGGGAAAATGGTCTTGAAGTTCTTGAAGAAGTATGCCCATTATCAGCACGTATTGTTGTTAACCAGGTAAGTATGAAAATGGAAAACGAAAGAATTACAAAGCTTATTAATGATATAAAGAATTACCTTGATAACAAATAATCACAAATAATTGTTTATATTAAATAGTAAAAAATACATTCAACGAATGGGATGGAGGACTATATGAGAATAGTTAAATTAACAGATGAAACTAAGAATAATATCCTTGAGGATTTATTAAAAAGAAGTCCTAACAGCTACGGAAAGTTTGAAGCAGCCGTTAATGATATTCTTTTAAATGTAAGAACTAACAAAGACGAGGCTCTTTTTAAGTATACTAAAGACTTTGATAAGGCTGACATTAATGCTTCTAATATCGTTGTAACTAAAGATGAGATTGAGGAAGCTTATACAAAGGTTGACCCAGCTTTAGTTGATGTAATAAGAAAATCTCTTAAGAATATTAAGGAATACCACGAAAAGCAGAAGCAGTACAGCTGGTTTGACTCTAAGCCGGACGGAACTATTCTTGGACAGAAAGTAACTCCATTAGCAAGAGCTGGTGTATATGTACCTGGCGGAAAAGCTGCTTATCCATCATCAGTTCTTATGAACGTAGTACCTGCTAAAGTAGCAGGTGTTGAACAGATTATTATGTGTACACCTCCAGACCACGAAGGGAAGGTATATCCTACAACACTTGTAGCAGCTAATGAGGCTGGCGTTGATGTTGTATACAAGGCAGGCGGTGCTCAGGCAATTGCAGCTATGGCTTATGGTACAGAGTCTATTCCAAAAGTTGATAAAATATGTGGTCCGGGTAATATCTATGTTGCCCTTGCTAAAAAAGCTGTGTTTGGTTATGTAAGTATAGACTCTGTTGCAGGTCCTAGTGAAATTCTTGTAATTGCTGATGAGACAGCTAACCCAAGATATGTAGCCGCAGATCTTTTATCTCAGGCTGAACACGATGAGATGGCATCAGCAATCCTTATTACAACAAGCAGTGAGCTTGCCAATAAAGTATCTGCTGAGATTGACGGCTTCTTAAAGGAACTATCAAGAAGTGAGATTATATCTAAATCACTTGATAACTATGGTTATATTCTTCTTGTAGACGATATCAATGAAGCTGTTTCAGTTGCCAACGATATAGCATCAGAACATCTTGAGATTGTAACTAAAGATCCATTTAATGTAATGACTAAGATTAAGAATGCAGGTGCAATATTCCTTGGAGAATACAGCTCAGAGCCTCTTGGAGATTACTTTGCTGGTCCTAACCATGTACTTCCTACTAATGGTACAGCTAAATTCTTCTCAGCATTAAGTGTTGATGACTTTATTAAGAAATCAAGCATAATATCTTATTCAAGGGAAGCTCTTGAAGCTATACATAATGATATTGAGAACTTTGCGGCAGCAGAACATCTTACTGCACACGCTAATTCAATAAAAGTTCGTTTTGAATAAATCGGACATTATATGTGATGTGACGGGCAGAATATCTTTTTTGCCCTGACATTTTTAATATATAATTATATCAGAATCGAGGACGTATATATGTCAAATATGCAGGCAAGACAGGCAACAATTCATAGAAAGACAAGTGAGACAGATATAGAACTTTTTCTGTGCCTAGACGGAGATGGCAATGCACAGGTAGATACAGGAATAGGATTTTTTGATCATATGCTAAAAAGCTTCGCAAAGCATGGTATGTTCGACCTTAACTTAAAAGTTACAGGCGACTTAATCGTTGACTGCCACCATACTATTGAAGATGTTGGTATCGTGCTTGGGGAAGCTGTTAAAAAAGCTCTTGGTGATAAGAAGTCCATAAGAAGATATGGCGATATTATTCTTCCTATGGATGAAGCACTTATATTATGTGCGATTGATTTATCAGGAAGACCATATCTTGTATTTGAGTCACAATTCACTTCCGATATGGTTGGATATTTTGATACACAGATGGTTAAAGAATTCTTCTATGCTATATCATACAGTGCAGGAATGAACCTTCATATAAGAAAGATAACCGGTGAGAATGACCACCACATTATTGAGGGAATGTTCAAGGCATTTGCCAAGGCTTTAGATGAAGCTTGTATGAAAGATGCAAGAATTAAATCAGTATTATCTACAAAGGGAAGCCTGTAAATATAAATATTAAGTAAAGATTGGAGCATACAATGAGATTATACCCAGCTATTGATATTAAAGACGGACAGTGTGTAAGATTAAAAAAAGGTCTTTTTAATGATGTAACAGTATATTCAGATAAGCCTTATGAAATAGCCAGGGGCTTTGAACAGGACGGCGCTAAATTCATACATACTGTTGACTTGGATGGTGCATTAAAGGGGCGTGGCGTAAATGCTGACACAATCAGAAAGATAGTATCAAGTGTCAATATACCTGTCCAGATGGGCGGTGGAGTAAGAACACTTGAGAATATTAAAGAAGTTCTCAACCTTGGTGTATACCGTGTAATTATTGGTACTAAGGCAGTTGAAAATCCTGATTTCATAAAGCAGGCAATTGATAAATTCGGACCTGAACATATTGTTGTTGGTGTTGATGCCAAGGACGGGCTTGTAGCCGTTGAAGGCTGGGAAAAGGTAAGTGACAAGACTGCTCTTTCTTTAGCTTTGGCTATGAAAGATATGGGTGTCCAGACAATTGTCTATACTGATATATCTAAAGATGGTATGCTTCAGGGTCCTAATATTGAACAGACTAAGCTTTTATCTGATAAGACAGGAATTAATATAATCGCTTCTGGCGGAATGTCCTGTGTGCAGGATTTAAAGAATATCAATGATGCAGGTATCCACGGAGCAATAATTGGAAAAGCCTTATATGAGAACAGAATTAACCTTAAAGACGCTGTTGATATGTTTGAATCTGGAAGTTCTGTAATTGAAGCTTCTAAAAAGCTTAATACAAGCCTTTCATTTTCTGATTTCAAGCTTAACTCAGATGGTTTAATTCCAGTAGTTGTACAGGACTATGTCAATAATGAAGTGCTTATGGTTGCATATATGAACGAAGAAGCCTATAACCATACTGTTAATACAGGGGTTATGACTTATTACAGCAGAAGCCGTCAGGAATTATGGATTAAGGGCGAAACTTCTGGTCATTACCAGTATGTAAGTTCACTTGACATTGACTGTGATAATGATACAATACTTGCAAAGGTACGTCAGATAGGTGCAGCCTGCCACACTGGCAACAGAAGCTGTTTCTATCGTAATCTGTACCTTAGAGATTTATAATTCATAGATGAGAGCAGGATATGACTATTAAATATATCATTACACAGATTAACGATAATATAATATATTCAAAGTATAACAACAACGGTTGTCTTAGTCTTAATATAGTAGACAAAAGCAGCCTGGTTGGTAATATATACATTGGCAGAGTTGAAAATGTTGTTAAAAACATCAGCTCTGCTTTTGTTGAAATTGAAAATAAAATTAAATGCTATTACCAGCTTGAAAATAATAAGAATAATATATTTCTTAATACAAAGAATAATAAAGCTGTCAACATCGGTGATAAGCTTTTAGTACAGGTAAGCAATGATGCCCATAAGACAAAGCCGCCTACTGCAACTTCCAAGATAGATATATCGGGGCAGTATATTGTAGTGTCAAGTGATGTCAAAGGCGTATCAATATCTAACAAATGCAAGAAAGCTCCGGTATGTATAGAAGTTTCTTCTGTTCTAAAGGACTATATTAAAGAACATCTTACAGCTTTTAATGATAAACTTCAGGCTTCAGGTACATTTTCTTATGGAATAATTATAAGAAGCAGTGCCGCTAATGCAGATATTAATACAGTACTTAATGAGGCTTACTCTCTTATAGACCAGTACGAACATATAATACAGAATGCTGTATTTGGAACATTTTACACTAAGCTTTATGAAAAAGAGCCGCCTATGGTAAGCGAACTCAGGCATCTTAGTGCTGATAATACAATTGAAGTCATCACAGATATTCCATATTATTATGATTTGCTTAATACGCATTTTAAAGATAACAGCAATATAAGTTTACGATTATATGAAGATGAATTACTGCCTCTATATAAGCTTTATTCTGTCGAAAAGACATTATCAGAAGCATTATCAAGAAAAGTATGGCTTAAATGCGGAGGCTACCTTATAATCGAACAGACAGAAGCTATGAGTGTTGTCGATGTCAATTCAGGCAAAAATGTTACAAAAGCCAAAAAAGAAGCTGATAAAGAGAACAACATTTTAAAGACTAATATTGAAGCTGGAATTGAAATTATAAGACAGCTCCGCTTAAGAAATATTTCTGGAATTATTATTATTGATTTTATTAATATGGCACAGCAGGAAAGCAGGGATAAATTATTATCAGTTCTTAAGGAATACGCCCGATTAGAAAGTATCCAGACTAATGTGGTTGATATTACACCTCTTGGACTTGTTGAAATGACACGAAAGAATAATGGCAAGACATTAAAAGAATTAATCAAAACCGGAGAGTGAGTTTATGTCAGAGAATAATTTAACGGGCTATGAAAAAAGATATAATGCTGTATACAATTACCTTGATACGCATAAGGCACTAAAGAACATTCTGCTCTTATTATATAAAGTGCTTCCGTATGTTACTGCACTATCGTATATGGTTCTTATTGTATTATGTGCCAGATCCAAGTCAACAATCGCAACACCTGCAATTGCTCTAAGCGTAGATGCAACAGGTTATGTTGAAACATCTAATGTATTTATTACAGCTAAGCTTATACTTGCACCATTAACTTCATTTATATTTATATCATTTATAAGAAAATGTCTTGATTCACCAAGACCATATACAAAATATAATATAACACCTATTGTAAAAAAAGATAAAGAGGGAGAGTCTATGCCAAGCAGACATATATTCTCAATCACTATTATTGCAATGTGCTGGTTGTATATATACCAGCCTGTCGGTATTATACTTTTAGTTATGACACTTGTGCTTGCAGTATTAAGAGTTGTTATGGGTGTGCATTTTATTAAAGATGTTATTGCCGGAATTATATGTGGAATTATATGCGGATTTATAGGATTGTGGATTTTATAATTTTTTTAGAATTATTTTTTTAAGACTATTGACATTTGTTTACTGATACTATATTATATTCTAGTGTGCCGCTCAGTTAGGACATAAGCAGGTATTTTACCTCTCCAAAACTGGCGAGTAATTATTTTAGGAGGTGCCATATGTACGCAATTATTGCAACAGGTGGTAAACAGTACACAGTTTCAGAAGGCGATGTAATCAAGGTTGAAAAGCTTGGTGTTAACGCTGGCGATACTGTTACATTTGACCAGGTTCTTTTCGTTAATAACGGTGAAGCTAAGGTTGGTGATCCTACAGTAGCAGGAGCAACAGTTACAGCAAGCGTTGTTGAAGAAGGTAAGGACAAGAAAGTCATCGTGTATAAGTATAAGAGAAAAACTGGATATCACAAGAAGAACGGTCACAGACAGCTCTTCACTAAGGTTAAGATTGAAAAGATTAATGCTTAATTATTAATCGGATGTGAGGTGTGTTATCCATGACTCATATAACAATCTACAAGTCGTCTGCTACGAACAGGACTGTAGGCTTTAAGTCAGCAGGACATGCTGGCTATGCAGAAGAAGGTAGTGATATTATCTGTTCTGCAATTTCTGTATTGACTATCAATACGATTAATTCGATTGAGCAATTCACGGATGCCGTATATGATATGTCGGTTGATGATGAGGAGGCTAGTATTGATTACATAGTCACTTCTAATATCAGTGATACAACACAGGTATTGTTAGATGCCTTAGAACTTGGTTTAAGAACTATGGCTGCTGATAATCCTGATTACTTATTGATTACCGTCAAGGAGGTGTAATGTTATGTTGAATTTGAACCTTCAGTTTTTCGCTCATAAAAAGGGTGTTGGTTCTACAAAGAATGGTAGAGATTCAGAATCTAAGAGATTAGGTGCAAAGAGAGCTGATGGACAGTTCGTTTTAGCTGGTAATATTCTTTACAGACAGCGTGGAACAAAGATTCATCCAGGTGTTAATGTTGGTCGTGGTGGCGATGATACATTATTCGCACTTGTTGATGGAACTGTTAAGTTTGAAAGAAAGGGCAGAGATAAGAAGCAGGTTTCTGTTTATCCTGTTGCCTCAGAGAACTAATTAGTTTTTATAAGCTCCAAATCTTCGGATTTGGGGCTTTTTGTGAATTAGAGGGGATAATTAATTAACTAATTAATATCTAATTATTGTTTTAACCTATAAACAGGCAATATTTCTTTTAATATATAATACAAATATTGCTATACGATATTTCAGATTGGCTTATTTATATATTTATGTAATATAACAAGCGGCTTTTAGCAGCGTTAGAATGGAGATTAATATGTTTTCAGATAAAGTAAGAATATTTATTAAATCTGGTAAGGGTGGGGACGGACACGTAAGTTTCAGACGTGAGCTTTATGTACCTGCTGGTGGACCAGATGGCGGTAATGGTGGACACGGTGGTGACATCATATTTCAGGTAGATAAAGGACTTAATACACTTGGTGATTTCAGACATAATAGCAAGTATATCGCACAGAGCGGTGAAGAAGGCGGAAAGAAAAGATGTACTGGAAAGAACGGAGAAGACCTTATAATCAAAGTTCCTGAAGGTACTGTAATATATGATGACGAATCAGGCAAGGTAATTGCTGATATGTCGGGCGATAATATGAAAGAAACTATCCTTAAAGGTGGCCGCGGCGGAAAGGGTAATATGAACTATGCCACAGCTACAATGCAGGCTCCACAGTATGCACAGCCGGGACAGGAAGCTAAAGAGCTCTGGGTAAGACTTGAATTAAAATGTATTGCTGATGTAGGTCTTGTTGGTTTCCCTAACGTGGGTAAATCTACATTTTTATCAAGAGTAACTAATGCACGTCCAAAGATAGCTAACTATCATTTCACAACACTTAACCCTAATCTTGGTGTTGTTGATATAGATGGTGGTAAGGGCTTTGTAATAGCTGATATTCCAGGTCTTATAGAGGGTGCTTCTGAGGGCGTTGGTCTTGGACACCAGTTTTTAAGACACATTGAGAGAACTAAGGTTATTATCCATATTGTAGATGCAGCTTCTACTGAGGGACGAGATCCTATAGCTGATATTAAGGCTATCAATGCAGAATTAGAGGCTTACAATCCTGATCTTCTTAAAAGGCCTCAGGTAATAGCTGCCAATAAGATTGATGCCATATATGATGACGGCTCAGGAACTAACCCTGTAGAGCTTATAAAGGCCGCATTTGAGCCGGAAGGCATTAAGGTATACCCAATATCAGCCGTAACCGGACAGGGCGTTAAAGAACTTTTATACGCAGTAAGAGAGCTTCTTGATAACTTCCCTGATGATGTAGTTATATTTGAGAAGGAATTCGATGTTGACGAACTTCTTGATAACTCAGATGATAATTACAATGTATATATTGACGAGAATGGCGTATTCATCGTTGAAGGTGAACGTATTGATAAAATGCTTGGTTACACTAACCTTGAGTCAGAAAAAGGCTTTAACTTCTTCCAGAAGTTTATGAAGAGTTCTGGTGCTATCGACCGACTTGAAGAACTTGGAATTGAAGAGGGCGATACAGTACGGGTTGGCGATTATCTTGAATTTGATTATTATAGAGCTTAATAGATTTTATTATTATAGAGCTTACTTAATAGAAATAATGTATGACACTATAAATATTTCATTGCATAATCTTATCACTGACTATGCAATGAAACACATAAAAGAAAGGAATTAACTATGACAAGCAAACAGCGTGCATATTTAAAGGGACTTGCTATGACTATGGATCCAATATTCCAGTTTGGAAAGAATAGTCTTACACCAGAAAATACCAAGGCTATAGCCGAGGCATTGGAAGCAAGGGAGTTAATAAAGATTAATGTTCTTCAGAACTGTGCTGATGATCCTAAGGAAATCGCACAGATTGTAGCTGAGAGAACACACTCACAGGTTGTTCAGGTTATCGGAAAGAAGATTGTATTATATAAAGAGTCTAAGGATAACAAGAAAATTGAACTTCCTAAGGATAATAAGAAGAAGTAATATCAAATGAAATAAATCATATTACAGAATTAACATAATGAGTTTTTAAGGAGGCTATATGTCCGGCATAGTTGGAATAATGGGCGGTACATTTAATCCTGTCCACAATGGACACATTGCGATTGCCAAAGCGGCACACAAACAATTCAATATACCACATATTCTTGTTATGCCATCATATTCGCCGGCTTATAAGGACAACAGCAATATAGTTTCTGCCACACATCGCTGTAATATGGTCAGCCTTGCTATTAAAGATTATGACTATATGGAATTATCAACATTAGAGATAGAACGTGGTGGCAGAACTTATACAGCCGATACATTAAAACTGCTGAAAGACGATTATGATAAGATATACTTTATAATCGGTGCAGACTCATTATTTACACTTAATACATGGTATAAGCCTGATTATATATGTGCCAACTGTCATATACTTGCCGCTAACAGGGACGAACACCCACTCGATGAGCTTATAAAAAGACGTGTCTGGCTTATAGATAAGTATAATGCACATATAGACTTAATATCTTGCGATGATTACCCATTCAGCTCAACATTTATCCGTGATGAAGCGGCGGCAGGTCACAATATTTCGCCGTTTGTTGGAAATGCGGTTGCTGGATATATAGCCGACAATGGATTGTATAATAAAAAATTTTTTACGGCTTAAAAATAAAAGATACTAATATCAAAAAGATTTTTGCTGCAAAATGGTGATATATAAATATAAATATATATATTTATATATCAATGCATAGTAAACCATTTAATTATTTTACTTCTTTATTAGTGTACTAGAATGGAGATAAATGGTATGAATAATTCATATATTGAAAGCCTTAGAAAAGATGTTAAACGTGCTTTAAAGAGTGATAAAATGCGTTTCAGACACACTATTGGTGTTGCAGATACATCTGCCTGTCTTGCATCAAGATATGGTGTAGATATGCAGAAAGCGTATATAAGCGGCCTGTTACACGACTGTGCAAAATGTGTTCCAGACGAACAAAAAATAACCGAATGTGAACAGAATAATATAGAAATAACTAAGTCAGAATACGAAAGCCCTTATCTTTTACATTCAAAGCTTGGTGCATTTTATGCAGATGTAAAATATGGTATTAAAGATGAAGATATACTTGGTGCTATCAAATGGCACACAACCGGACATCCTGATATGACTATGCTTGAGAAAATCGTATTTGTAGCTGACTATATTGAACCATATCGCAACAAAGCGGCTAATCTTGATACAATCAGATATCTTGCATTTACTGATATTGACAAAGCTGTTTTACAGATATTAAATGATACAATTAATTATCTTAACAAAAAAGGCAATCCTATTGACAGCATTACTCTGGATACCTATAACTTTTATAAATGCAAATAAACCTTAATAATAATAGGAAAATGATAACAGAAAGGACTAAATATTATGATAAAAGATACTTCAAAACAGATGGCAAAAGTAGCTGTAGAAGCATTAAAGGAAAAAAAGGGATATGATGTAAAAGTAATAGATATAAGTGAAATATCTATCCTTGCAGATTATTTCATAATTGCCAACGGAAGCAATGCCAATCAGGTGCAGGCTATGGTTGACAATGTTGAGGAACAGATGTACAAGGCTGGCTTTGATGACCCTAAGGTAGAGGGTTACAACAATGCTTCTTGGATTCTCCTTGACTATAATGATGTTGTACTTCACATATTTGATGAAGAAAGCCGTTCATTCTATAATCTTGAAAGATTATGGCGAGATGGCAAAGAAGTTGATGTAGATACGCTCTAAAAATAAAAAAGCAATAATAAAAGCTGTAAATTTATGATTATCGGTATTATTTATCTATCACCATTCATAAATTTACAGCTTTTATTATATACATTATAATTATGATACTATATACAGTGTGTATTATGTACTATATTATGTGCAGATAATTAATCAACCTGCCATCTTATCAGACCTATAACCTTACCGACTATTGAACAATCATCGACTATAATAGGATCCATAAAATCATTCTCTGGCTGAAGTCTTATATGTCCGTCTTCTTTGTAAAATCTCTTTACTGTTGCAGAATCATCTATAAGTGCTACAACAATATCTGAATTCTCAGCAGTATTACACTTCTTAACAATAACGTGGTCGCCATTGTAAATTCCTGTATTAATCATACTTTCACCCTGAACAGTAAGCATAAAACACTCTTCATTAGGCATAAATTCCGCTGGAATAGGGAAGTAGCCAGTTATATTATCAACTGCCAGCAAAGGCTCTCCGGCAGCTACACGGCCAAGAATAGGTACATTAACTACCTCTCTGCGGGCAAGATTAAAATTATCATCTATAATCTCTATTGTTCTTGACTTTGTTGGATCTCTTCTTATGTAACCATTCTTCTCAAGAGATTCAAGATGTGCGTGTACTGATGATGTTGACTTTAAATTAACAGCAGCACATATATCTCTAACTGATGGTGGATATCCTTTATTCAATATCTGTGACTTTATATATTCAAGTATCTCAGACTGTTTCTGTGTTATTCTGCCATATGCCATATATTTACCTCCAAATCATATAACTATATATAATATAATAACATACATCTGTCTATAACGCAAACGTATTTTCAGAACATTTTTTCTGAATTTATGTTCGATTAATATTGACAAACAACTGTTCGCAATTTATAATTACCAATATAAAGAACATATGTTTTAAATGCATCAGTTGGAGGTAATATTATGAACAATTCAATAGCAGTACATAGCCAGACAGATTTAATCAATATATATAATAATGAATGTAATAACTATAGTGAAAGTGTTAATAATAGACAATACAATATTGATAAGCGTAATAGTGATAACATATTCAATATTAAACATAACATCTTAGGGCATAATAATTCTGATAATAGATATTGCATATGTAATAATATTTTATTAAAGCTTATAATTCCAGTAATTATTCTGGCTGTAATAACACTTGGCTCTATTATGGTTAAAGCCTCTGAGACAGATACCAGACCATATTTAAAGAAGTATTATACAAGTGTAGAAGTAACTTCTGATGATACATTATGGTCATTAGAAGCTGATTATAATAATGGACTGGAAGACCGTAATACATACATTAATAATATTATGCAGCTTAATAATATGACATCTGATACTATAATTACTGGTAATCATCTGTTATTATATTATTATTCATCTGAACACAATTAGACTTTTAACATCTAATCTGATAGAATAATATATTATAATACTATACAGAATGGAGATATATAAATATGTTATTTAAAGATATAGATAATATTGATACTAATGTTGTTTCAATACTTTCTCAGTCCGGCATAACAGATATGACAGATGTACAGGCTAAGACTTATAAGCATATATCTAACAATAAAGATGTAATTGTATGCTCAGGAACTGGAACAGGTAAGACTTTAGCTTATCTTTGCCCTATAATTTCACATATAACAGGCAATAATAATAGTTTCAAGAATAACAATGCTGATATTAGTTCTAAGAATAACAACGCTGGAAGCACTGTGAATAATAAGAACACCTATAATGGACATAAGCCTACTCATTCAAAGAATATTCAGGCTATAATCCTTGTTCCTAATGGTGAACTTGCTTCCCAGGTAAACCATCAGGCTGAACAGTTATTCTCATATGAGGGTTGTCCATATACATCTATGTTTGTAACTGGAGAGGGTAATATTAACAGACAGATTGATAATCTTAAGTCTAAGCCTTCAATTCTTATTGGAACACCTGCAAGAATATGTCAGCTTATCAATATGAAGAAGATTAAGGTACACGAAGTAAAGTCACTCGTATTAGATGAAGCTGACAAGCTTCTTGGAAAGACTTATATTGAACACGTTCATTCGATAAGAAAGTCACTTATGAAGTATACTCAAGTTCTTCTTTTTTCTGCAAGCATAGATAAGAAGACACGCAAAGAAGCTAACAGCCTTACATTTAAACCTATAGACATTGATATTAATTCTATCAAAGCTTCTGAAAGTGTAATTCCTTCAACAATAAAGCATAACTATGTTATAACAGACAGACGTGAACGCATAGAAACTCTTAGAAAGCTTATTAAGGCGGTTAAACCTTCCAAGGCAATAATCTTTATTAACACCAAATATGACCTTGAAGAATCACTCCAAAAGCTCTTATATCATAATTATAATGTGGGTTACCTTTCAAGCAATGCAGATGCAACAACCAAGCGTAATACACTTGATAAATTCCGCTCAGGAAAGCTCCAGTTATTACTGGCCACAGATATAGCTGCAAGAGGACTTCAGATTGATGATATTGATGTTGTTATTAATGTAAATCTGCCTGAAGAATCAAAAGAATACATACACCGTGTTGGACGATGTGGACGTAACGGCAATCAGGGACTGGCTTTATCTATTATAACCGAGAATGAAACTAACAAGATAAAGAAATACCAGAAAGAATTCCATATTAATATGCTCCAGAAAAAGCTATATCAGGGAAGGCTTGTTGCTAAATAATCAATAAATAATTCAAAGCTATTGTTATATTATTGTTGTATAATGTATAATGCCTACAGTAATTAACAATAGCTTTTATTATCTATAAAAATCTATAAAAAGAGCAGTATAAGTTAAACATATAACGCCGATAAATCTCAGTTTATCGGCGTTATATTGTATTTATTATATCTAATTACTTATTTTTAACTTCTTCAAACTTTTCAATAACTTCCTTTGATGGACCGCCTGTTGCATAACTTACAATAAGTATAACAAGTAATGCAACAATGAATGCTGGAAGCAATTCATATATTGAGAATATTCCTCCAAGCTTAGATATTCCATATTTCCATACGAATATCATAATTCCACCAGATATCATTCCAGCAGTAATTCCATATTTATTAGCTTTTTTCCAGAATAATGCACATAATACAACAGGTCCAAATGTAGCTCCAAATCCAGCCCATGCAAATGATACAATTTCAAATACAGAACTGTCCGGATTTGATGCAAGAATAATTGAAATTACAGATATAATTACAACTGTAATTCTAGCTACATTCATAGATGCCTTTTTAGATATTTTAATATGGAACACATCTGTAAGTATATTCTGTGAAATACTTGAAGCTGCTGCTAGTAACTGTGAATCTGCTGTAGACATTGTCGCTGCAAGAATTCCTGCTAATATAACACCAGCAATTATGGCTGTGGCAACTCCGTGTGTAGATAATAAATGTGCTATTTTTACAATTATCGTCTCAGAGTTACTTCCTGTAAGTGTTTCAATAGCACCTGCCTTAGTCATACTAAGACCAACAATACCAATAAATACAGCTACAGATAAAGAAATAACTACCCATATAGAAGCAACTCTTCTTGATAATTTAAGCTTTTCTTCGTCCTCTATAGCCATAAATCTCAATAATACATGTGGCATACCAAAGTATCCAAGTCCCCACGCTAACATAGATGCAATTTTAAGCAGGCTGTAAGGCTCTGCTGAATTAGTCGCTGCTGAATATGTATCAAATAATCCAAGATATCCTGGAAGTGCTTTGGAATTTTCCATAACCATATCAAAGCCACCTGCAACATTAACACCATATACAACAACTACAACTAGTGCTATTGTCATAACTATACTTTGAATTAAATCTGTCATACTAGCGGCAAGGAAGCCACCTAATGTACAATATGCAACAATGACAATTGCACTTATTATCATTGCTGTTAAATAATTAAATCCAAAAAGACTTGAAAACAGCTTACCACAGGCGGCAAATCCTGAAGCTGTATATGGAATAAAGAATACTACAATAACTATAGCAGCTATTAATGTTAATATTCTCTTATCATCTCCAAATCTCTTTGAAAAGAAATCAGGAATTGTAAATGAATCATATGCTTGTGTATATTTACGTATTCTTTTAGCTACAATCAGCCAGTTCACATATGTTCCTATTGCAAGACCTATAGCTGTCCATGCTGCATCCGCAACACCTGTAAGATAAGCAAGTCCTGGCAGTCCCATTAAAAGCCAGCTACTCATATCAGACGCTTCTGCACTCATAGCTGTAACAAATGGTCCTAACTTTCGTCCACCAAGATAAAAATCATCAACAGCGTTGTTCTTCTTTGAACATAGAACACCAATGTACACAACTGCGGCAAGATATATAATTATCGTTGCCATAATAATAATCTGTGACATAATTTTCTCCCTTTGTTAATTTTTGTTAATTTATGTAATTTTTATAATAACTTATAAAGTATATCACAAATTATGACCTTTAGTCAAAAATTGTCACAAAAAAAGTATCATATAATTCATCTTTATATTAAGACAAATTATATGATACTCATATTTATTCTTCGAGTTTATCAACATAGTTATATTTTTTAAATTCTGTTATATTAACTGAAGAAGGGATATCGAAATCATTCTCTATCTGCACCCGTGTATTAACACCGCAGTTATTATATATCCATTTGGCATCGGCAGGTGTCATATAGATTGAACCGCTTGAAGCACTTGTTCCCATTTTATTATATTCATCTATATTCATATTACCAACTGTCTTGGTAAAATATGCAGATGAACATATATATTCTGAATTATTAAGTCTTGTACTATAATGACCATATCCAGTAATATCAAGCTTACGCCACTCAGCCTTCTCTGATATAAATGTATCACCCGTATTAATATTACTGTTAACAGATACATAAAAAGCCTTCACAACATTATCGAACCCATTATTAGAACCTATACTGTATATAATAGCAATGTTCCTGCTGACATTAATTCTAATCTTATACGACTGGTTCTTTGCTATATATGCAGACTCCTCTGTTGTTGAACCGGTATCTTCCTCTGTTGTATCTGCAGACTCATCACTATCTGATGATACATTATCATTATGCATACTGACTATCGTCTTAAATGCAAACAACAATATCAATAAAAGCAACAGTAAAATTAAAACATATACTATTAAATTACTGCCTTTGAACCATCTTTTAATATCTTTCTTCTTTATGCGCTTATAACCACGAATTTCCATATCAATTAACCATTATTCTGATTTTTCTCTTTAAGTTCTATGAACTTTAATATAAGCTCAATAGCTCCATCAATTCCTACAAGACCACTATCTATACATAAATCATAGCTCTTAGCTTCGCCCCACTTCTTACTTGAATAATAATTGTAGTAGCTTGCTCTCTTCTTATCTGTCTTCTGTATAAGATCAGCAGCCTTAGAATCATTTAGTTCATATAACTTCTTAATTCTCTTAATTCTTTCATCAAGACTTGCTTTAATCCATACACTTACTGCAAATGGATCATCTTCAAGTGCATAGTCTGCACAACGTCCAACAATCACACAAGACTCTTTAGCTGCAAGCTTCTTTATTGCATCAAACTGTGCCAAGAATACTTTGTGATTAATTGGCATATCAACATATGAATTAGAATAACCAAGTGAATATGTATCCATAACCAAAGAATAAAGGAAACTGTTAGTAGGCTTTTCATCCTGAGAGGCAAATAACTCCTCACACAATCCACTTTCCTTTGCAGCAACCTGAAGAAGTTCCTTATCATAACATTTAATTCCTAACTTCTCAGCAAGCTTCATTCCTATCTCGTGTCCGCCACTACCAAATTCACGACCTATTGTAATTACTGTTCTTTCATCCATAATACATTACCTCCCGGTTACCTAAATATTTCAAACAGCTCTTTGATTTAGTTGTATTATACATTAAATTGTATATAAAATCCAGCTATTTTATGCAAAATTCATTCATTTTACACAATATTTTTGATATTTATTAATAACCGCTGGACATCATCTTCTTAAGATAATCGGATATTTCTTTGCCATATCGGTTGGAAATAACGCTGAACTGGCTTGGGGTAACACAGACCAGGCGGATATTACTGTACCCTCTTGCTCCAAACATATATTTCTTTACAATGTTAGTCTTCTCTATCATAAGCTTTACATTATCATCAGGCTTATTTCTTGTAATAATTATAAATGAAATATACGAATACATATGATTTTTACAAGGAAGTTTGTTATCATTACGGACAAAATGCGGTTCTATCTGCTCAATCGTGAACTTAACAAGATCCTTTAACTGTTCTTCATCAAGTGAATCACTGTTAATAAAGAATAAATGCTCAAAACATTTCATATCCCATAATTTTGCAGAATCAGTTGTCGAGAACTTATCCCTGTTCTTGTAATTATATGCGTATATGACAAATTTTCTATTGTTAAACCAATAATTATGATATATATCAAATGTATCCGAAATACCATTTAATATAGTATCAATAAACTCTTTCCTTCTCATAATCCTACTACCTGCTATAAATCCTGATATCTGTCATATTGAAGTGCCCAGACAATACTTGATATTTACTATATAAATAATTATATACTGTTATCTGCTTCTGTATAATATGACTTAACTGTTCCTTAACCGGCTAATAACCTTTTGAAAATATTCTGGCAAATCTGCACTATATTCCACATACTCTTTGGTTGTCGGATGTATAAAGCCAAGAACACCTGCGTGCAGGGTCTGTCCACACAGATTAAATGGAGATTTGCCGCTTCCATATACATCATCTCCAAGTAACGGATGTCCTATGCTTGCCATATGAACTCTTATCTGATGTGTCCGTCCGGTTTCTAACTGACATTCAATGTAACTGAATTTGCCAAATTGTTCTAATACCCTATAATGCGTTACTGCCCTTTTACCATTCTTTTTATCAACTGCCATCTTCTTTCTGTCTGATGGATTGCGGCCAATCGGAGCATCTACAACACCCTCAGTGTTATTAAATTGATTATGTACTATGGCATAATATTTTCTTGTAATAGAATGAACACTTAACTGCTGTGCAATAAAATTATGTGCATAATCATTCTTGCAGGCAACGATAACACCTGTTGTATTCATATCAATTCTGTGAACTATTCCCGGTCTTAATACACCATTAATTCCCGATAGATTATCACGGCAATGATACATCAGGGCATTAACAAGCGTTCCACTATAGTGCCCTGCAGCTGGATGTACAACCATACCTTTTGGCTTATTAATAACTATTATGTCGTCATCTTCATACACTATATCAAGCGGAATATCCTCAGGAACAATTTCAGGAACTACAAGCTCAGGAATATGTACATTTATAATATCATCAGCCGCAACCTTATAATTGGATTTGACTTTGTTATTATTGACAGTAATCATCCCCTCATCAAGCAGCTTCTGTATTCTTGAACGCGATACATCTGCCAGTTCATCAGAAAGATACTTGTCAATTCGTGTATTCTTATCATCAATATCTACAATAAATGTAGTATCTTCCAGCAAATTTTCTTTATCCGTATTTATTATTTCGTCAACCATAGTATTCTGCATTCTATTCCTCAATTCTAATAATAATCCAAGATTCATATAATTAATATATTGCCCTGCTTATTTCTTTAAAGATAAGAACGCAAAATCATCTTCATTCTTATATACAAAAAGAATAAGTATTATAAATATAATAACTGACACTGTAACATAACAATCTGCTATATTAAATACTGGAAAATTAATTATTTTGAAATATATAAAATCACGCACATATCCCAATCTCACCCTGTCTATAAAGTTTCCTATAGCTCCAGCAGCAAGTAAAATACAGGTTATGTATACAGGTATATATTTCCTGATTAATGGTGTCTTAAGAACTACGTATGTAATTAAACATATCATAATTACTGTAAGCACCAGAAAGGCATTAATTTTCCCGCTAAACATTCCAAATGCACTTCCGTTATTTCTAAGATATGTAAGATGAAGAACATCTTTAATAATTACAAAATCCGGCTTATTGTACAACCTTTGTTCAGCTATATACTTAGTTATCTGGTCTATCTGCGTAAGCACTGCTGTTATAACAATATATAAGACAAGGCTTAATATTCGTCTTTTCTTACTAATGCAGTTAAAATCCTGTTGTGCTGTGTTGATAATATCTGTATCTGACATATATTCTATTCTCCAATTATTATGTTCTCTTTATAAAACAGAATGTGCTTTGCACATTCACACGCCAAGCACGGTCGTTAGCGTTAAACCAGAGCTTCGTGCAAGTGTGTATCATCGTCACATAGTATTTTTATGTAATATGGTGTTTTATTGAAATTACCTATTACATAAAATAACATCTTTTAATGCTGCAAGCATCTCCTCATCTGTTACATCATAGTCAATATAAGCATTACCGATTTCTTTTAAAAGAATAAATTTAATCTTGCCTGCATCCATTTTTTTATCGCTCTTTGACACTTTGACAACATCTTCTGCTGTAATTCCTGTTACATTAAGAGGGAAATCATATAACTTGAACATATCTATTGCATCATTATATGCCTTCTCATCAATATCGCCTCTGTTGACTGATATTCTTAATGCGGCAATCATTCCAAGTGTAACACATTCGCCGTGATAGAGTTTGAAATCCATAAGCTTCTCTATTGCGTGTCCTAATGTATGTCCATAATTAAGAAGTGCCCTGTCGCCTTTTTCTTTAGGATCTTTTTCTACAACTTCTCTCTTTATATTGCAGCTTACATATATCATCTGCTCTAAGGCATCTGAATTTCTGCTCTTAATATTACTGATATTATCTCTTAACCATTCATAATATGCGGCATCTTTAATAAGGCCGTGCTTGATTATTTCACCAAAACCAGAATTGAATAATCTGTCTGAGAGGCTCTTAAGCACTGATATATTCATATATACAAGCTTAGGCTGGTAAAATGCTCCTACCATATTCTTGTATGCTCTGAAATCAACACCTGTCTTTCCACCAATACTTGAATCAACCTGTGCAAGAAGAGATGTGGGAACCTGTATAAAGCTTATTCCTCTAAGATATGTAGCTGCTGTAAATCCAGTTAAATCTCCAACAACACCACCACCAAGTGCTACAAGCATATCTTTTCTATCAAAATGGTTCTTAATAAGAAACTCATATACATCTTCAACTGTATCAAGATTCTTGTTAGCCTCGCCAGCTTCAAATACAAATGTAAATACCTTATTGCCAGTCTTTAATAACTGTTCTTCTATATGCTTCGCATATAAAGGTGCAACATTGCTGTCAGACACAATACAGAGTTTTCTTCCTGTAACTCCTAACTTATCAAATTCTTCTGCTAACTTATCAAAGCTCTGTTCAATAACAATATTATATAAAGGCTTTCCTTCGTATTTAACATTAATACACTTAGACATAATATTCTCCAATCCAATCTTAGTAATAACTAAACTGCCACTCCTTGCAAACCAAAGAGTGGCAGTAATATAAATTATCTAGAACTTTGTATCATTCTTAAATGATGTAAGATCAATACCACCAGCTACTATCTCAGGAATATCGCCTGAAATATCCACATTAGGAGGTGTAACAAGGAATATGTAATTGGTAATCTTCTGTAAATTACCTCTTATCGAATAACACGAGCCTGCCGAATAATCAATTATTCTCTGTGCAATCTCAACGTGAATTCCTTCAAGATTAAGTACAACAGCCTTACCACTTAAAAGCGTATCTGTTATCTCACTTGCATCTTCCATAGACTCTGGTCTGATAACAACTACTTCAAGACCTCTCGCTGTCTGCTTAATTGGAACAACCTTTCCTCTTGAGTTCTTAGGCTTGTCGCTCATTGTAAATGAAGTTGATGTATCTTCATCATCTGACTTCTTAGAACCTGAAAAAAGCTTCTTTCTTGCTGAAGGCTTATCATCATCTTCGTCATCATCAAATTCTTCATCGTAATCGTAATCATCATCAAATTCATCATCCTGAACCTTGAAAAGATTCAAAAATCCATCAACAAAACTCATAACATCTCTCCCTAATATATTATAATATTACATTAATTATAGTAACTAAAAATCTTATCCTTCTGTATCAACACACATATGTCTTTATCTTACGCATTACCATAATCTCTATGTCCGAATATAGCAGTACCAACTCTTATATGAGTAGCACCTTCTTCAACAGCTATAACATAATCATTAGTCATACCCATTGAAAGCACATCCATATTGATATTATCAATGTTTTTAGCATTAATGTCAACACATAATTGCTTTAATTGTCTGAAATAACACCTATTATCTTCGGGATTTTCTACATATGGAGCACTTGTCATCAATCCACGGACTCTAATTCCACTAAATCCACTAATTGCTCTAACAAACGCTTCAACTTCTTCTGGTTTAAAACCAAATTTATTAAGTTCGCCTGCAACATTTACTTCAATTAAAATGTCAGCTACAATCCCTTTTTTAACAGCCTCCTGATTAATAGCCTCTGCTAATCTTAATGAATCAACCGAATGAATCATAGAAGCCCTGCCAACAACATATTTAACTTTATTACGCTGTAAATGTCCTATCATATGCCATACTATATCTTTAGGAAGCGCATCAACTTTATCTACCATTTCCTGAACATAATTCTCTCCAAACTGGTGTTCACCACATTCATATATCTGCATTATATCTTCCTGTGGCTTAGTCTTGCTTACTGCAATAAGGCACACTTCACTCTTATCACGTCCGCTCCTCTCGCAAGCTGCTTTAATATTCTTCTTAACAGCTTCATAATTAGATTTTAGCATTTCATTATGATTATCCAACATAGCAATTCTCCATTCTGATTAATATATCATTTCATTTGGCTGGTATTTCAATGCGTCTAATATAATTCGGTCATACACTGATATTCCGTGTGTAAGATTTTGCTTGACAATATAATATTCATTATTCTCATCAATAATCTCAACCGGACAGAATATTGTATATCCGGTATTAACACAATATACACCTTTTAACTTCTTCGTTGCCCCGATAACATACCTTGATGCAGAGTCTGGCATTACAACCGCAATTCCTGATTCCCAGTCTGACTTGCTTACATACACATAATCATCAGTAAGCTTGTATATATCTGCTTCAACAAATGTAGTTATAAGATTACCATTATCATATTTCTCACATATAAATCCCTGATTACTGCTGTTACCACCTTTTGTAAGGTAAGACCTTGGAATTTCGTAGAATTCATTTTCTGTAACTGCTGACACAGGTATCTTCATACCACTCTTACCAGTTGTAACAAGCTCAATATCAAGAAATCTTTCCTGTGCATATCTTATCATATAGCTGTCTAGTGATAACTTTCCATAATAGCCATCGCTCTTCTCTATAATAGAAAAACCACATTTTACTGTCATATTATCTTTCTTAATCTTAATATTAAGGCTTTTCTTAGAAGCCAGTCCATACTCATCAATATCATCTTTAGATAACCTGATAAGCATATACCAGTCTTCACTTGTAACTATCTTATAAGCAGGATTACCTGATACAATAAGTGATTCACCTTTTAAATTATTCTTATTATAGTTATCTTTATTGAAATCATTAGTTGTTACATTGTTGTCATTAATCTGTTCATATCCGTCAACCGCATATACAACAATACCATTGCTTTCAGCTGTTACTGTCTGGAAAAGGTTCTGGCTTCCTGTATTCTCTACAATAGAATCAAGGTTAGCAACAACATTTTCATTAATAGACTGTAATACAGTCACATTAAGGTCTGATTTCAGGTCATATACATATGTAAAATCACTTCCATCATAATCAGTCTTATAATTATTGAGTGTCGTCTTAATATCTGATAAATTCTTCTCTGAAAGTGAATTCTCACCTAATTTGTTATATGAAGAAAGTATCTCTGATACCCTGCCGGTTTCATCGACAGTATAAATGGTATCGCCCTTCTTAACTCTCGTCCCTTCCCGCTGGTAATAATTGACATTGCCAGAATAAGGCGAATTGTATACACTTTCCTCTCTTACTGCTAACGCTGTAAATACAGCATTATTCGTTAATGAACCTACGTTAACTTCATATGTCTGAACCTTTGCTTTGGTTGTATACAACACAAAAAAACATATTATATAAATAAGTACAAGGGCAAATATAAATGCCACAGCCCGTGGTCTTCTTTTATACCTGACTACTTTATTACCTGGCATAACTCCTCCCTTAATCATTAATAATACATCAAAAGCTACCGTTCTTGTTCAAACGGCAGCTTATATTTTAATAATTCTCACTGATTATTGATATATTTCTCTCCATTCCATATCGCCTCTTTCCAGCGACTTAATCAATAATTCTGCTGTGGCAAGATTAGTTGCTAATGGAATATTATACATATCACACAGCATACATATATTATTAGAATCTGGTTCATGAAGATTTGGTGATTCCACATCTCTTAGGAAAATGACAAGATCAAGCTGATTATGCTCAATCTGGGCACAAAGCTGCTGGTCACCACCAAGATGTCCTGCAAGGAACTTGTGTATAGAAAGATTAGTAACTTCTTCTACAAGTCTTCCTGTTGTACCCGTCGCAAATAACTGATTCTTGTTTAGAATTCCTTTGTATGCAATACAGAAATTCTGCATTAATTTCTTCTTTGAATTATGTGCTATTAAACCAATGTTCATAAGAACCCCCTATCTTATGCTGTTATTTTATCAAGATTGCATTTTAATGCTATGGCTTGTTACAGCCAATATCTTTAATACTTATCTATTATCCACGGAAATCATCTGCAAATATCTCATCATCTCTGTCGACATTTCTTTGCAGATTGATATTCAACACAATTCCCATTGCCGCAAATAAATTAACAAGTGATGTTACGCCACAACTAAAAAATGGAAGTGGCAAACCTGTATTAGGCAGAAGCTTTGTAACAACGCCTATATTAATAAACGTCTGGAATGCTATATACGCCGCTACACCGCAGCATATCAGCCGCCCTTCTAAGTCCTTAGCCCTTACTGCTGTAATTATACACTCTATTACGATAGTAAACAACAAAAAAATTGTAATTAAGCAGCCTACAAATCCAAGTTCTTCACCTATAACCGCAAATATAAAGTCATTCTGCGCTTCTGCTATATATCCGGCATTCTTAAGTGAAGATGGATCTTCATTATTAAGGCCTTTACCTGATAACTGTCCTGAACCTATTGCCTGAACCGCATAATTCTGCTGATATACACCAGCACTTACCGTTCCATCAGTAGAATCACTTCCGTATATGAAATCGACAATACGATTTCTCTGATATTGTTCCATAAATATAGGATCCGGTGTAGCAATAATGTATACAAGAAATGCTGCTATAAGTGGAACTACAACAAGCAGCACCATACCAATTATCTTATAACTTATCCCTGCACAGAATATAATAGTAACTACTATAAGAACAACCATAACAGTGGTAGATAAATCTGGTTCTTTAACTATAAGCAGTATAGGAACTAAAAGTACAAGTGCAATTATGACAAGAAACTTCCACGTATTAAGCCTGTCCTTATACATAGATATTACCTTAGCTAAGAATATGGCTATAATAAGCTTCATAAACTCTGAAGGCTGTATCTGAAAAGATGTACCTATGCCAAGCCATCTTTTCGCACCGTGGCTTGATTTACCTATAAGAAGTACAAGAACAAGCAGTATATTGCCTATTGCATACCAAAGCCAGTAATATTTAGTTATAAATTTGTAATCAACAAATGATATAAAAATCATCATTAAATATGCTGCAGCCATACCAGCACCCTGCTTTATGGTATAACTTGAATTAGCGCTATTTACAACCATTAACGCATATATACAGGTAATTGTTATCAAAGCAATAAGCCTGAAATTATACGATCTTAGTTTATATTTTTTAAACATAAATTCTCCACCACAATAATCCTTATTTGATTACACGTGATTATTTGTCACTATTTCTCATATCCTTAATTGGAATATTAGCATAGATTGCAGGTACAGAACCATTATCACCTTCTGATTCTGTAGATGTTATCTGGATATCAAGTCCTTCTGCATCTATTACCATGTATTTTGAAATAACTTTAATTATGTCATTTTTTATCATTTCCATAACTTCAGGAGAGCAATTAGCCCTGTCAGATACGAGCAAAAGCTTAAGTCTGTCTTTTGCTACATCACCAGAACCCTTCTTCTTAAATAAATCAAGTAAACTCATATCTTCTTCCATTCTGCCATATATGGCTCATATACTTAAGGCCTGAATTGGTCTTAGTTCTTTTTATCACCCTTAAAGAGTGATGATAACTTCTTAAAGAATCCACCCTTGCCATTAAGATCAAGGAAAGGTACATCTTCACCGAGAATTCTATGACATATATTCATATATGCCTGTCCAGCCATACTGCTGTCACCTACTAAAGGCTGACCCTTGTTAGTAGCAACTACAATATTCTCATCATCTGGAACAGCACCTATTACATTGAGCTGTAAAATGTCGTTGACATCTGCGATTGACATCATCTCACCTCTGTTGACCATATCCATTCTTATTCTGTTGACAATTAAATCCTCGCGGTCTTTTAAGCCATTAGCATCTAATAAACCTACAATTCTGTCAGCATCACGGATAGCTGAGACTTCTGGAGTAGTTACAACTAAAGCTCTGTCAGCTGCAACTATGGCATTCTGGAAGCCCTGCTCAATACCGGCTGGGCAATCAAGTAATATGTAATCAAAGTTCTCTGGATCTGCTTTAATCTCATCTACAAGCTTAATCATCTGTTCAGGTGAAATAGCTGACTTATCCCTTGTCTGTGCTGTTGGAAGAAGATACAGATAAGGACATCTCTTATCTGTAATCATAGCCTGCTTTAAACGACAGTTACCCTCTACAACATCTACAAGATTGTATACAATTCTATTCTCAAGTCCAAGTACTACATCAAGGTTTCTAAGGCCTGTATCTGTATCAATCATAACAACCTTTTTTCCAAGCTTAGCAAGACCAGTACCTATATTAGCTGTAGTTGTAGTCTTACCTACGCCGCCTTTTCCTGACGTAACAACAATAACTTCACTCATTTTATTTCCTCCAAAATTAATATACTAAGTAAATAAATACACAATAAAATAATTATGCGTAATTTTGCTCATTAAATCAAGACTTTTTTTGAATTTATGAACATTTATTCTAAAATAAACCTGTTTACACATTCAAATTTATAAATGAATATCTTCAAGTACATCCTGTGCAAAATCTTCAACATATATATTGCCTTCAAATACATATGCTATCTTAGGCTGTACGCCTTTGACCTTACTCTTTAATCTCTTCTTTATAACAACAGGAGCATCTGAACTTCTGGCTATAACATCTGCAATCTTAATCTGCATAGGATCCATATCAAGAGCAACAACAAATGCATTCTCATTGCCATTGGCACCTGCATATATATTGCCTCTTAAGCTTCCTAATACGATAACATTGCCACACGCTATAACCTTGCCACCCGGATTAACATCTCCAAGTATTACTACACTACTCTCTGTTTCAAGAACTTGTCCTGATCTTAATGTTCCTTTATAGAACTGGCATAATGGCTGTGTAAGTGTATTATCTGTCGATACATCATCTATGCTGGCACTGGAAAATACACGGCTGTGCATAACCTCTTCATTTGTATTATCATATGGTACATCTGGCAATATGCCATCTCCGGCAACCTTGGCGATTGCTCTTGCGTACACCTCATCTTTATCCTTGTTGTGTTCCATCAGACACACAATGTTAATATCCGACTCCTCAGATATAATATCAAGAATTTCCTGCTCCTCGTTGTCAGTAAGATTTCTTCCTTCAAGTGATAATGCAAGATTGGCTTTTTCAAAGAATTTGGCTGACGCCGCAAATTTGGTTCTTATTCTGTCTTTGAGCTCGTCAAATCCAAGATTATCATCGAGTTTAACAGTAATTCCATTCTTACTTCCCTTGATTACTACTGAGTTATCCAACTATCTTCACCCCTTATTTAATATTATTTATAACTATTCCATTCCATAATATATCTTATACACATCTGCTGTCAAATCCATAGATGTTGTTGATGAGTATCCGTGCTGGATACATACTGATACACATATCTGCGGATCATCGTATGGAGAATATGTTACAAGTAATGAATGGTCTGGTTCGTTAGTATTTTCCTGTGCAGTACCTGACTTAGCTGCAATCTTTAAACCAAGCTTGGCTATTGTTGAATATGAATTACCTGCGAGCATCATACCCTCGTGTACTGTACTCCATATATTACTGCTTAGTTCAACCTGATGATCAACATCAGCGTGATTATCTTCAATAAGATTACCATCAGAATCTGTAATCTTATCTACTAGTGTAAGATTATAGCAGGTTCCTGATGTAGCTATAGTTGTTACATATCTTGCAAGGTTTAATGTACTGTATTTGTGGTTACCCTGACCGATAGCTGAAGCAACTGAGTTAGTATTAGAAGCCATTGGCTCACTTTCCTCAATTTCAACACCTGCTTTAGTCGATAAACCCAAAAGGTCTGAATATTTCTGTAATATAGTTGTTCCGTAAGTACTGTTATAATTGCCATTCTTACTGCACGCAAGATTATAACCTACATTATAGAAGAATACATTACAGGAATCTCTTATCGCTGTTGCAGCCACTTCGCCACCATGTCCTGATAATCTCCAGCATTTTGGTGATGGTGTTACTTTATCAAATGAACCAGAACAATAAAATGTAGTTCCAGATGATATTATACCTGTATCCATACCTGCTATAGTTGTGCATGGCTTGTATGTTGAACCGGGTGCAGTAAATGACTGTGTTGCCCTGTTTAACATAGGACTTGCCTTATCATTAATAAGACTGTTGAAATACTTGGCATCAACGCTTCCTGACAGCTTGTTATTATCATAGCTTGGATAAGATACCATTGCTATGATATCACCATTCTTAGGATTTGTTACAACAGCAGATGCTGAACAAGGTTCTAATGCAAGCTGGGCAGGAGTTATTATTTTATTAGATATCGCATATGTCATAAAATCATATGCTCCAAGGCTTCCTGCTGCTAATGCTGAATATCTTGAATTCTCAGAATTCATATCAAGCACTCCCTGTTCATACAAAAGCATACATACCTGTCTTCCTGATATAGAACCAGAATTAATCATATATTTATACATTTTCTTATAAAATGAAGTATCTTCCCTTAAATATCCATCAATATAATCAAGAAGTGCATCATATGATTCTTGTAAACTTGTGTACTGTTCAGTAGAGAAAACATTAAGATTAATCCAATTCTTAGCTATTCCGTGTGTCAGAAGTTCTTTAAGACTTGTTCCATCTGCCTGTGTCCAGTCCTTATATACATCATCTGTTGTATCGACATTAGATGTATTAAATACCCCTCTGTCTTTAAGGCTTGTATACACATACCATATATAAAGCTGCTGTTCTTCGTTTAGCTTTCCATAAGGTGTATCACCGTCAGCTAACTCACTTCGTATCCAGTCCATTGTACTGTCCTGTTTTGAAAGAAAAGCTGAATAAACCTGTGCCTCCGTGTCTGTACTCTGTTCAGCGATATGCTTTATTGACACAATATTGTTATCAATAAGTGCAAAATATACTTCTTTAGCAAGAATGTATACAGTATCTACACTTCCGTTAGAAGTATATGAATACTTGGTATCACCACTTGTCATATAAGTAAGAAGTATCTGTACAAGTCTGTCCTCAATTGCATTATATAGATTTTTCTGAAGATTAATATCGATTGTAAGGTACACATCATTGCCAGTCTCCGGGTCTGTCTCACCAAGTACCTCTGTAATTCGTCCTACTGTATCTACATAAACCTGTCGTTCACCCTTAGTACCTGAAAGCACTGATTCCATACTCTTCTCAATGCCACTCTTACCCACAGTATCGTTACTGTCGTACTTATCTCCAAGTGTTTCTAACTCGCTTGTAGATACTGTACCTGTGTATCCTAATATCTGTGAGCAATATACACTGTCCACATATCTTCTTATATATTGTTCTTCTACTGTAACACCTGTCAGATCATCTGAACTCTCAAGTATTGCCGCAACAGTTTCATCTGATACCTCATTGGCAATTGTAAAAGAAATGTATCTGTTATATGAATTAGCAGACATATATCTTCTTAAATTAACAATCATAAGTGCATGGTCAACAGAAAAACCTGCTGCTTCTACCATATACCCCTGTGATTTAAGGAAACTAACTGTTGATGAAAGAACCGTTGCCTGATTTTTTGAACTATCAGACGCAACAACAACCTCATACTTTTCACATAACTGTCTGAAAAGCTCCTGTGCTGTTACATTTCTTTCTTCATCACTAAGCTCACTTATTGAACGTTTGCCATATATATCCCTTAAAAATCTTAAAAGTTCATTATCCTTTATATTGAATACATACTGTCCGTCTTCATATACAATAGGAAAATCATTAGAATATGTATCTCCCTTTGCCTCAATAATATCAAGTGTCTTATCTATTGAAGCATTAAGCTTTTCATTCTTCTCTGCGTTATTGTTATATTTACCGCTGTCACTTATTCTTACGGCATATGCAAGGTCATTATAAGCAAGAAGCACACCATTCTTGTCGAATATTCTTCCTCTTGTCGCCGCAACGCTCATATCTTTCTGTATAGAACTTGATAAATCTTTTACATAAGACTCTCCATTGATTATCTGCAATCCAAACAGCCTGTTAATAAGCACGCCTACCAATATGGCAAATACCAATATAAGTGGAAAAATTCTTGATTTGAAAAGACTTAATATATACTCAAATACTTCCTTCATCTAATATACCTTTTTTCCTTTTCTTCCATTGAATATCTAATATTGAATCGAACTTCATCAAAGGATAATACAATACCAATGCTACAACTAATGTATACACAACCTCCGGCATAATAAATCTTCTTAAAAAGAAGTCTACATTCAGCCTGTTGTGTAATAAGAAATTGCCTATATATGATAAAAATTCAAAAACAAAATCAGATGCCATTATCATTGCCAATGGAATAAGGACTTCAACCTTCTCATATTCTTTATAAAATATTCCCGAAAAATATCCTATGTATACAAAAACCAATGCTGAAAATCCAAACAGTGAAGAAAAGAAAAGATCATACATAACACCTGATAAGAAGCCTACTAACATTCCTTCATTCCTGCCTTTAAAAAAGCCAAACAGCACCGGCAGTATTATAAGCAGATTAGGTGTAATGCCACCTATTCCGATAGCATTGCCAAATGTAACCTGTATCAGATAAAATAATAATATTAAAATTATTTCTGCAACTTTCCTTTTCATAACACTCCTGCTTTAAATCACTGATTTTTCATTTCCGTTATAATAAGTACCTCTTGAAGATTATTAAAATCAACTGCTGGGACAAGATAACCTGACTGTGTCAGATTATTAGAGTCCGCTGTTACATCCTTTGCATATCCTATAAGAATTCCCTGAAGATATTTGTCGCTGATATTGGAAGTAACTATCTTATCACCATTTCTTACTGTTATATCAGCCTTAATATGGTTAAGATGTACAAGACCACTGTCAGAAAGCTCAATATCTCCCTCAACTATACAGGTATCATTAGTATCTATTAACATTCCACTTACTGAATTATTATCTTCAATAATTGTCTTGACTATGGAATAATTCTTTCCTACCTCAGCAACTATTCCAACAAGACCACCACTTGCAATAACATTCATATCTTTCTTAATTCCGTCATCAAGGCCTTTATCTACTTTAAATGCCTTAGACCAGTTATCTGTTGTAACACCGATAACTCTTGCACCTACTTTAGTATAGCCCGGATACTTCTCGTCAAGCTTATATAGCTCTCTAAGACGTGTAAGTTCATAGGAATCCTGTCTTAACTGGTTGTTCTCTTCTGTCAGATTATCTATCTGGTTCTTTAACTCATTATTCTCGTCTAATACAACTGAGATTTCCTGTAAAGTAGTAACTTTATCATAGGTCCAAAGTCCAAGATTATTCATTCCCTTCTGCAACGGAACAACAACCATAGAAACAGCATTTCTTAAAGGTGCTACAAGACTATCTGTAAAGAAGCTTGTTGAAACAAATATTATACATACAACCGTCACTGCAATAAGAATGTATCTTGATGTCATATATGAAGATAATTTTTTTCTCATATTACCTGTCCTTAATCATAATTTTTATCTTGTGGAGTATATGCAACCTTAGAAAACTGTGGGTTATTTACTACTCCTATAAGACCTCTTACAACACTTTCAGAAGGCTGGTCTACGATATTAACATTAAGATTAGTCTCCTGCTTTATAAACTGTTCAAGATTGTTAATCTGTGATGTACCACCTGATACATATACACCATTCTTAATAATATCAGCTGCAAGTTCTGGTGGAGTTCTCTCAAGTATAACTTTGATTGCATCCATAATTGAGTGAAGTGCATCAACAATCGCATTATAGACAACATCTGATGATACATCTACGCTTACAGGAAGTCCTGAAAGTACATTACGTCCAAAGCCGAGTGCAAATGTTTCTTCAACCTTTACCGCACTTCCAAGTTCCTTCTTTAAGCTTTCTGCTGTCTTGCTTCCTATTACAAGATTGTATACCTTTTTAACATTATTGATAATGCAGTCATCAAGCTTATTACCACCAATCTTGATTGACTTGCTTATTACAATACCACCTAATGATAATACAGAGATTTCTGTTGTCTCTGCACCGATATTAACCATCATAATACCTCTTGACTTAGTTACATCAAGACCTGCACCGATTGCATCTGCAACTGGCTTATCAACGATATATATATTCTTGGCTTTAACCTTTGAATCAGCAACAAGTTCATAAAATGCTCTCTTTTCTACTTCAGTAACATCAGTAGGAACTGCAATATAGAAATCATTATTGCCTGTATTCTTCTTATCTCCATTAACCTTATTAAAGAAATTAAGAAGTAAAGTCTGCATATTCTCAATATCTGCAATCACACCAAACTTAACCGGGAACGAAACATCAATATTCTCTGGTGCCTTCTCATACATTTCATATGCTTCATCACCAAATGCTAAAAGGTCTTTCTTATTAGCAATGGCTATAATGTTCTTCTCATTTAATATTGTATCTTTTTCTTTACAGCACATTTTAAAATTACTTGTACCAATATCAATTCCATATACGTTAGACATATTTTCTTCCTTTCCTGTAGCAACAATTCTATTGTCTCAAATAACCACATTCATTAAGACTTGTGAAATTATTATCTCCAATAATTATATGATCTATCAGATGTATTCCAAGAATAAGCCCCGCCTTTCTTATCTGCTCTGTAACACTTATATCCTGCGGACTTGGTGCTGGATCACCGCTTGGGTGGTTGTGAATAAGAACTATGCTTACCGCTTTGTTCTTACAAGCCTCACTAAACACCTCTTTAACTGAAACAAGTGAGCTGTTCACCGTTCCGATTGATATAACACTGTCCTTAATAAGATTAAGCCTGCTGTCAAGCATTACAAGAACAAGACGTTCTTTGGTTAAATGTCTCATATCCTGCATATAATACTCAGCAATAGCATATGGCGATGAAAAATCCAGTCTTTTCCCTGCTGACTGCTTGGCAAGTCTTCTTGACAACTCACAGATACACTTTAACTGTGCCGCCTTCGCAAGCCCTATTCCCTTGATATCCATAAGTTCATCAATAGACATATCAAATAGTCCTAACAATCCTTTGTTATGGGACTTGTCAAGAATATCCTTTGCAAGCTCTCCCGCAGGCTTTCCTGATACACCAGTCTTTATTATCGCTGCGATAAGCTCTGTATCAGTAAGCGACTGTTCACCAAGTGCTATACATTTCTCGTATGGTCTTAAGTCTTTAATACAATCTTTGTCACATATTAAATTGTCATTCATAAAATCTTAGATAAGATTTACCCTAAATAAATTTATATATAACAATTGCGAGTATAACGCCAATAATACTGGCAATTGTTATCTTAATCTGAATTGAAAATGTAAGAACAATAAATCCCAGATTAAGAATAACAGGACTCTCCATAAGTCCCGCCCCAAATGACTGGCCATATGAAAGCCAGCTAAGTGCTGGTATGCCCGATGTTATCTCAGCTATAAGCCCACCCAGCACAATACCTATAAGAATGAACAGTATAAGAAACCAGCCATTCTTGTACTTGGAAATACTACTCATATTCCTCCATTCTTGCGTATTAATATTAATAATACGCTAACATTTTATCAACTTTTTTATAAGAATACAATATTAACTATTCAATATATTATAATATTATTAAAAAACTGACTAATGTAGTATAACACAATTACTAAATCTTAAGAAGCCCTTTTTCATACATTTTCTGCATACTCATCATAATTCCAAGCTTAGCGTGGTACCATGTAAGACCACCCTGGAAATATACAGCATATGGTTCTTTTACAGGACCATCCGCACTAAGTTCTATTGATGACCCCTGTACAAATGCACCTGCTGCCATAATAACATCTGAATCATAACCTGGCATTGCCCAAGGCTCAGGTGTTACAAAGCTGTCAACTGGTGCTGCTGCCTGAATACCCTTACAGAAAGCTATAAGACCTTCCTCTGATTTTAACTCAACTGCCTGAATAATGTCATATCTTTCCTCTGTTGCATCAGGGACGCACTTAAATCCAGCCTTTTCATATACATTTGCTGCAAATACAGCACCCTTAAGTGCACCGGCAACTACAGTTGGTGCAAGGAATAATCCCTGATAGAAATCTTTGTTGACACCAATTGTTGCACCAACCTCTTTTCCAAGACCCGGTGAAGATAATCTGTAAGCTGCCTGTTCAATGCAGTCTTTTCTTCCTGCTATATATCCTCCACAAGGTGCAAGTCCGCCACCTGGATTTTTAATAAGTGAACCGACAACCATATCCGCACCGACTTCTGATGGTTCAATCTTCTCAACAAATTCACCATAACAGTTATCTACCATACATATAACGTCTGGTTTGATATCTTTAATAAAATGTATAAGCTCGCCAATTCTTTCAACAGATAATGTCGGACGCGTTGCGTAACCCTTAGAACGCTGTATAGTAACAAGCTTAGTCTTTTCATTAATAGCTTTTCTTATTCCATCATAATCAAAGCTTCCGTCATCTAACAGATCAACCTGTCTGTATGATATATTGTATTCTGCAAGACTTCCCTTTGATGGTCTTATTCCTATAATCTCGTCCATAGTATCATATGGCTTGCCAACTGGCGATAAAAGCTCATCACCCGGTCTTAAATTAGATGAGATAGCTACATTTAAAGCATGTGTTCCACATATAATCTGTGGTCTTACAAGTGCGTCCTCTGTCTTAAATATATCTGCATATACTCTCTCAAGAGTATCTCTTCCCTCATCATTATATCCATATCCGCTAGTACCTGAAAGGTGCATCTCAGCGACCCTGTTCTTCTGCATAGCCGCGATAACCTTTAACTGGTTATACTCAGCCACTTCATCAATAGCTTCAAATCGTTCCTTTAAATTTTCAAGTACATTATTGCCATAATTGTATACAGCTTCATCAATTCCAAGCTGTCCGCAATACATTTCCTTCATTATCTTTCTCCCTGATTGTTAATTTTGCATTACTTAATAATACCACTATCTTTAAGCTTATCAAGCATATAATCCATAATTTTAACGCAATCATAATCATATTCGTTAATATTAATCCAGTCAATAACTTTTTCTCTCCTGAACCACGTAAGCTGTCTTTTTGCAAAATGTCTTGTATCGCCTTTAATCTGTTCCTTTAATAAGGCGATACCATTTTCATCAATAGTGCTTCCATAAGGCTTACCCAAATTGTCCCAGTAATCAAGAATTTCTTTATAGCCTATGCCCTGCATAGAAGTATTATCCCTGCCTATGCCCATTTTGGTAAGCAACTGCATTTCATCAATAAGACCATCATCGAACATAATATCAACTCTTTTATTAATCCTCTCATAAAGATTATCCCTTATGTCATTAAGAACAAAATATTTATAATTATATGGTGAATCTTTTTTTCTCTGCTCCTCGTTGTGTTCAGATATTCTGTTGCCAGTCTGCTTGTAATATTCCAGTGCCCTTACAACTCTTTTTACATTTCTGTAATGTATGCTCTCTGCTGATTTAGGATCCACATTTTTTAACATCTCATAAAGATACACAGCACCTTTTTCTTTTTCAAGCTGGTATAACTCCTGTCTATACGATGTATCCGCATCGTTGTCTTCAAATTCTATATCATACAATAAAGCCTGTATATAAAATCCTGTACCACCTACAATCATAGGTATATAGCCGTCATTTCTTATCTGTTCTATAGCCTTTAGTGCTTTTTCTTTAAATATTGTGACATTAAACTCCTCTGTAGGTTCTATTTCGTCTATAAGATAATGCTTTACGCCTTGCATTTCAGAAGATGTAATCTTAGCAGTTCCTATGTCCATATGCCTGTATACTTGCATAGAGTCTGCACTTATTATCTGTGCCCCAATCTTTTTTGCAAGTTTAATAGAAAGTGAAGTCTTTCCGACAGCAGTTGGCCCTGTAAGTATAATTAAAGGTTGTTTACACATACACTATTCCCCTTTTACACTATTCGTTTAAATTTCTTTTCTATATCATATTTACTCATAACTATAAGCGTTGGCCTGCCGTGTGGGCAGTTATATGGATTGTCAGCTTTCATAAGTTCTTCCATAAGTTCCTTTGCTTCTTCATATGATATTTCATTATTGCCCTTAATAGCCGCCTTGCACGACATAGACGCTACCTTTTCTGTAAGTATATCCATATCTGTCATTCTGCCATCCTGCATAAGACCATCTATAAGGTCAGTTAGCATCTGCCTGTAATCAAGCTTCGGAAAACCTGCCGGTATTCCTGTTACTTTATATTCATTGCCGCCAAATTCTTCTATCTCATATCCAAGCTTATTAAATATTGACATATTCCTTTTAAGTACTTCTTCCTCATTCATATTAAGAGTAAGAATAATAGGCGGCATAAGCATCTGTGTATCAATTTTTTGAGTTCTCAATTTATTCATCGTCTTCTCATAAAGAACTTTTTCGTGTGCCGCGTGCTGATCCATCATATAGAATCTGTCCTCAAATTCTATAAGCCAGTATGTATCAAATAATTGTCCTATTATCCTGTAATTATTCTTATTCTTCTCATCTAGAAGCTTATCCTCAAATAAAGATATCTGCCTGCTCTCCTCTGCTTTTCTTGAATTATACTGTACAATATCTTCTTTAATAAGTTTATCAGACCTCACGGTTTCAAATGGCTCTGGAAGCCTTGTTTTATTCATAATCGAAGATTCATTAGCGATAACCTTATTCTCATTTATAGCACCTGAACCTGCCGGTACACCATATTGCTTGACCGTAGCACCTGAGCCTGCCGACATATTATGTTGCGTAGCCGCAGCACCTGAATCTGACGGTACATTTTGCTGTACTCCCGTTGCACTATACCCAGCCATCTGCTTCTGTTCTTCTGCCTTCTTTTGCTCCAGCTCATCATTATGAATTTTATTCATAAACTGTCCATCTGGTTCAACTTTTGCCACAAGTTCTTTTCCCTTAAGCGTTGATAATATTGAATCATATACGAAATTGTATACATACTCGTTATTCTGAAATCTCAATTCCATCTTGGTAGGGTGGACATTCACATCAATTATATCCGGACTTATCGTAAAATGTATTACAGTGAACGGATAATTATGAGGCATTATAAAACCTTTATAAGCTTCCTCAATTGCCTTATTAATTATATTGCTCTTTATATAACGTCCGTTAATGTAATAATTCTCGTAAGTCCTGTTACCTCTGTTAATAAAAGGTTTCCCTATATAACCCTCAATCTTAATATCCTGTGTCTTTGCATTAATATCATACAGATTAGCAGTTATATCACGGCCATACACATTATATATAATATCCTTTAATTTCATATTTCCTGATGTATGAAGCTTATTCTGGTTATTATTAATAAATCTGAATGAAACCTCAGGATGTGATAAAGCCATATACTGCATTAACGCATTAATGTATCCTGCCTCTGTCGTCGCTGACTTTAAGAACTTTCTTCTGACTGGTGTATTAAAGAACAAATTTCTTATAATAAATGTTGTTCCATCAGGTGCACCGATATCTTCAACAGATATAACCTCGCTGCCCTCTGACTGATACCTCGTTCCTGTTATATCATCCTTAGTCTTGGTTATTAATTCAATCTGCGATACTGCCGCTATACTCGCAAGTGCCTCACCCCTGAAACCAAGTGAGGATACAGTTAAAAGGTCTTCAATTGACTTAATCTTACTTGTGGCGTGTCTTTTAAATGCAATATCTATCTCATCTTTCTTAATACCTGAACCATTATCCGTAACCCTGATAAATGAAATTCCGCCTTCCTTTGCTTCGACAGTTACAGCAGTCGCCCCGGCATCTATTGCATTTTCAACAAGCTCTTTTACAACAGAAGATGGTCTTTCTATAACTTCTCCTGCCGCTATTTTATTAATTGTATTCTGATCAAGTAACTGAATTCCCATATTAACCCTCACTTCACATTAATTCTCATTAACAAAGTATCTGTTCTTAACCTTGCCCTGAAGCTTATAAAGAATATTAAGCGCATCGATTGGTGTCATATTGCTTATATCAAGCTCTTTTATATCCTTTATTATATCATCGTCCTTTACAGTATCAAAAAGTGTCATCTGCTTTACTTCCAGTTCATTGACCTTCTTATAACGGTCATTCATCTTCTCCACTTTCTTTGAATACTGTGCAATATCCTTTGCCTTTTGTGATATATCTGCATCACTGAGTTCTACAACAAGTTCCTTAGCCCTGTTTAATACATTTTCTGGAACACCTGCTAATTTGGCCACCTGTATTCCATAGCTCTTATCTGCACCACCTTTTATAATCTTTCTTAAAAATACGATGTCATCCCCGCACTCTTTAACTGCTATACAGTAATTATTAACGCCGTCAAGTGTTCCTTCAAGTTCTGTCAATTCATGGTAATGAGTTGCAAACAATGTCTTTGCTCCTAATATCTTAGTGTTTGCAATGTGTTCGACAACCGCCCACGCTATACTAAGACCGTCAAATGTACTTGTGCCTCGTCCTATCTCATCAAGAATTATAAGGCTATTAGATGTCGCATTACGGAGAATATTAGCAACCTCTGTCATCTCAACCATAAATGTAGACTGTCCGGAAGCCAGGTCATCAGATGCACCTACTCTTGTAAATATCCTGTCTACAATACATATATTAGCAGAGTCTGCAGGGACAAAGCTTCCTGTCTGTGCCATAAGGACAATAAGAGCTGTCTGCCTCATATATGTTGACTTACCAGCCATATTAGGTCCTGTTATTATCGCAACCCTGTTGGAATTATTATCAAGATATGTATCATTGGCTATGAACATATCATTGCTTATCATCTTCTCAACTACTGGATGCCTTCCATTCTTTATATCAATTACACCCTTATCGTTAATCTTAGGCCTTACATAATTATTCTGTGTCGCAACAACTGATAATGAAGCATATGCATCTATCATAGCAACCGCTTTTGCTGTACCCTGTATGCGGACTACCTGCGAGGCAATACGCTCCCTTACCTCGCTGAAAAGGTCATATTCCAAAGAATAAAGCTTATCCTCTGCACCAAGAATTACATCTTCAAGATGTTTAAGCTCATCTGTTGTATAACGCTCTGCATTAGTCAATGTCTGCTTTCTTACCCATTCAGGAGGTACTTTGTCCTTAAATGAATTTGTCACCTCAAGATAATAGCCAAACACTTTGTTATATTTAACCTTTAATGTCTTAATTCCTGTTCTTTCTTTCTCTCTTATCTCAAGCTCAGACAGCCATTCCTTTCCTTTTATCTTGGCATCTCTTAACTCGTCAGCCTCTTTTGAATAGCCCTCTTTTATAATACCTCCATCTCTTACTGATATTGGTGGTTCTTCAACTATAGCTGAATTAATAAGCTCGTACAAATCAGCAAGGTCATCAAGCTTATCATAGCAGGCTGCAAATTCCTCTGAATGGAAATTACCTATAATCCTCTTAATATGTGGAAGCATTTCAAGTGTATTCCTGAAAGCTATTAAATCCCTTGGATTGGCTGTCTTACAGCTTATCTTAGTCATAATTCTTTCTATGTCATACACTGGATTAAGGTATTCCCTTAATTCTTCCCTGTCGATAAGGCTGTCGCCCAATTCTTGTATACAGTCCTGTCTTTTAATTATATCATCTTTGTTAATAAGCGGCTGTTCAATATAAGAACGTAACATTCTTGCACCCATAGCTGTCTTAGTCTTATCAAGCACCCACAGAAGCGAACCCTTCTTCTGCTTTTCTCTCATTGTCTCAACAAGCTCAAGATTTCTTCTTGATGAGCTGTCAATAAGCATATATTTGCCTGACGAATAAGGAAGAAGTGTTGTGATATGAGGCATATTGCTTTTCTGTGTCTCATATAGATAAGTCAGGAGTGCACCCGAAGCTATTATTCCAACTGTATAATCTTTTAAACCAAGTCCATCTAACATCTCCATATGAAAATGTTCCAGAAGCCTTTTCTTACAGGTCTCCTCGTTAAAATACCAGTTATCAAGCGTTGACATAGCTATTCCAAGTTTTGTATTGACAGTATCAAGATTAATGCCACTCATTGCGAAGTATTCATTAACAATTATCTCCGATGGCACGAACTTATTAATCTCATCTATAAGCTCACTTCCACCGGCTAACTCTGTCACAAAGAAATCGCCCGTTGAATAATCCGCTATTGAAACTCCAAGATTATCACCAAGATATACTATACTCATCATATAGTTGTTCCTTGTTTCATCAAGTCCAAGTGTATTAATATTAGTTCCCGGTGTTACCACCTTTATTACTTCTCTTTTTACTATGCCCTTTGCCTGCTTAGGGTCTTCCATCTGCTCACATATTGCAACTTTATAGCCTGCTGATACCAATCTGTTAATATAAGTCTCCGCAGCATGAAAAGGAACGCCGCACATAGGTGCACGTTCCTTTTGTCCGCAATCTTTTCCTGTGAGAGTAAGCTCTAATTCCTTAGATGCAACTACAGCATCATCAAAGAACATTTCATAAAAATCACCAAGTCTGTAAAACAGTATACAATCCTTATATTCATTCTTTGTAGCAATGTAATGCTGCATCATTGGTGAATACTCAGCCATCTTTATCCTCCAGTCATCCTGCTTATAATATTAATCGTTCTTTGTTCCCATATAATAGAAGCCTTTACATTCATCAAGATGTACATTGACTATACTTCCTATAAGTTCTTTGTCACCCTTGAAATGGACTAAAATATTATTAGTCATTCGTCCTGTTACAAATGTATTATCGTGGTCATCTATATCCTCAACCAATACATCCATATCCATACCTTCATATCTCTTGATATGTTCGTGGCTCACCTCAGATACAGTTGCTAACAATCTGTTAAATCTGTCTTTTACTATATCTTCACTGACCTGTCCGTCCATCTTGGCAGCAGGTGTTCCAGTTCTCTTAGAATATATAAATGTGTAAGCACTGTCATACTTTGCTTTTCTTACAACATCAAGTGTATCCTCAAAGTCTTCCTCTGTTTCACCTGGGAAGCCTACAATTATATCTGTTGTAATAGATATATCTGGGATTGTATTTCTTATCTTGTCTACCAGTTCAAGATAATGCTCCTTAGTGTACTGTCTGTTCATAAGCTTAAGAAGACGGCTGCTTCCTGACTGTAATGGAAGATGTATATGGTTACATATCTTGCTGTTATCTCTTATTGCCTCTATAAGCTCATCTGATAAATCCTTTGGATGAGGTGTCATAAATCTTATTCTCTCAAGTCCGTCAATCTTGGCAATCTCTCTTAAAAGCTCGGCAAATGTAACATTATCGTCAAGTGTCTTGCCATAAGAATTAACATTCTGTCCAAGAAGCATTACTTCCTTTACACCATCACTTACAAGTCTTTCAATCTCTCTTATTATCTCTTTTGGCTCTCTTGATTTCTCCCTGCCTCGCACATATGGAACAATACAATATGTACAGAAGTTATTACAGCCAAACATAATATTGACACCAGACTTAAATGGATACTTTCTTGAAGTTGGAAGCTCCTCAACAACCTCCTTAGTAGAATCCCATATATCAATAACCTGTTCATCACCTGTAAAGCACATATACATAAGCTCTGCAAGCTTGAAAATATTAAATGTACCAAACACAATATCTACGAATTTGTAAGATGTCTTTATCTTTTCTACAACTTCCGGCTCCTGCATCATACAACCGCACATTGCAATAATCATCTCGCCATTAGCTCTCTTAACCTTTTTTAACTGTCCAAGACGTCCGTATACCCTTAAGTTGGCATTTTCTCGTACTGTACAGGTATTGTATATTACAAAATCAGCATTTTCTTCATCGTCTGACTCCTGATAGCCGATATCCTTTAATATTCCAAGAAGCTTTTCTGAGTCCCTTGCATTCATCTGACAGCCAAATGTTGAAACTACAGCAGTAAGTGGTCTGTTAAGTGCTTCTGACTTTTCCTTAACAATCTTTCTGCAGGCCTTTAAATAGTAATACTGTCTCATCGGCTCGTATTCTGGAACCGGAGCAGATAAATCTATGCTGTTAATCATATTCTCAATTGTTGTATCCATTATTTATATATTACCTCTTTATTCTTTCCTGTTGTTTAATCATTCTACAAAATTCAACGTCTTTGACAGGTTTGCCGTAATAATACCCCTGTATATAATCAGCCTTAAGCTTTGTTACAGCCATCAATTCATCTTTTGTCTCAACACCCTCAACGCATATTTTAACACCCATCTCGTGTGCCATTTTTATAATAAAGCTGACAAGTATTCTGTTGTTATCTGTAAGATGTATATCAGTAATAAATGCCCTGTCTATCTTTAAGATACCAAACATCTTATCCTTCATATATTCAAAATTAGAATATCCGGTTCCAAAATCATCTATTGCAAGTAAAAAGCCATTATCCACGAATTCTTTAAGAACTCTTTTTATCGCAATATTAGAATCCATCTGTATGCTTTCAGTAATCTCAAATACAAAATGTTCATTTCCAGCATCATATTTGTTTATATTCTCAATTACATCTTTTATAACATTGCTCTTTGCAATCTGTACAAACGAAAGATTAATATGCATAACAAACTGGGGTATTATCTTTACCCATTCGTTGCATTGGGCAGCAGCTGTATCTATAATCCATCTTCCCAATGGTATAATAAGCGAGCTTTCTTCAAGCAGTGGAATAAACTCTACAGGCGACATAAAACCATATTGGTCACTTTTCCATCTTAAAAGTGCCTCTGCACCCTCAATCCTACCTGTATCAGCATCAACAATCGGCTGGTAAAACAATTCAAATCCTTTGAAATTATCATTAACACTAGACCTTAACTCGCCCTGAATTTCAAGCCTTTTTATATAATTAGCATAATCAGCCTTATCAAAAAATTCAAATCTGTTCTTTCCGTTAAGCTTTGCTTTATGCAGGGCAAAACGGGTATTCTTAATAATATCTTTATAGGTATCTGTATTAGTATCAAACGCATACGCACCTGCTGATATATTAAAGAATACATCATATCCTCTGTCATCAATAACACTGTCTATATCTTCTCTTATAGTCTTGTATAACATCTTGGCAATTTTCTTAATATCACCGCTCATATCAAGGGATACTATTATGAACTCGTCTCCTCTTGTCCTATATACAGAAAATGTCTGTTCTTTGGATTGTCTGACAAGAATGCCTGCCAATATTGCAAGCACCTCATCGCCTGTCTTAGTGCCATATTTCTCATTAATCTCTTTGAAATTATCAATCCCTATCTGCATAATACAGCCTGTATGACCATCGCTCTTTACAATATCGTCATACCTGTCTTCAAGAATTAAATCTGTATATATGCCGGTTACATTATCATATCTGTTCTTTTTCCCAATCTCTGATACACGACCTATCATATAATTAATGCCATTTCTTCGTACCAGCTGTCCGCGGCAGCTTATAAATACATATCCGTTCTTTCTTGATTTCCAGCGGTATTCCATATTATGACAGCTTATATGTCCATTCTGAAGTTCACTAATATTGTTAAATACAGCTTCATAATCATCTGGATATATTACATCCTTTAACTTTCTTCCCGCATTACTGAATTCCGCAACATCAAGTTCAAAATCCTTTGTTATAGAACTACTGTATATCGCATAATCATCACTTAAGTCATATATGTATAGATAATCATCTGTGCATTTAGATATTATAGATAAAAAATATTTCCAGTCTGCTATATCTTCTCCCATTTGTCCCATAATATTCAAGCCCTATTCTCTAACCTGTCCATTGCCATATATTATATATTTACTTGTTGTTAACGCCTCAAGTCCCATAGGTCCTCTTGCGTGTATCTTCTGTGTACTTATACCTATCTCTGCTCCAAATCCAAATTCAAAGCCGTCAGTAAATCTTGTAGAAGCATTTACATATACACAAGCCGCATCTATCTCATTAAGAAACTTCTGTGCATTATTATAATCTTTAGTTATTATTGACTCTGAATGACCCGTATTGTACCTGTTGATATGTGCAATTGCCTCATCTATATTATCTACTACTTTAACAGATATAATATAATCAAGATATTCACGTTCCCAATCCGTATCATCTGCCTTTATTATTCTGTCATCTATAGCTAAAGCTTTCTCATCACCACGTATCTCTACATTCTTGGTCTTTAACTTATCTACTATTACCGGAATAGCTTCACCTGCAATATTCTTATGAACAACAAGCGATTCGCACGCATTGCATACGCCAATTCTTTGTGTCTTGGCATTGTATATTATATTCACCGCCATATCTATATCTGCATATTCATCTACATATATATGGCAGTTTCCTGTTCCTGTCTCTATTACAGGGACTGTGCTGTTATTGACAACATTTTTAATAAGACCTGCTCCACCTCGTGGTATAATTACATCTACATACTCATTAAGGTGCATAAGCTCATCAACATACTTTCTATCTATTTCAGAAATGTAACTTATGACATCAGGGTCTATTCCAAGTCCTTTTAATACATCTGTTATAACATTCACAATTGCTATATTAGAATTAACAGAATCGCTCCCGCCTCTTAATATGCAGGCATTAGCTGACTTAAAGCAAAGTCCGAAAGCATCTGCTGTAACATTAGGTCTTGATTCATATATAATCGCAACAACTCCTAATGGAACAGTCTTTTTACCAATCATAAGTCCATTAGGACGTGTCTTCATTGACTTGACCTCGCCTATTGGATCGTCAAGTCCTGCAAGAACTCTTAAGCCGTCAGCCATTCCTTCTATTCTGCTCTCTGTAAGCATAAGTCTGTCTAAAAGAGCTGTGCTCATATTATTCTTCTTGCCATTAGCAAGGTCAATAGCATTAGCTTCTCTTATGTAATCACTTCTTTTTACAAGGGCATCAGCAACCTTTAATAAAGCATTATTTCTTTCCTTAATGCCAAGCTTTGCAAGATATGTGGACGCTTTCTTTGCATCACTGCCCATCTGTGTTAATGTCTTCATATCAATCCTCACTTCCGTGCATAACTGCACTAATACTTAATAACTAATTATCATTTATAAGTATTTTTACAACTCCTCAATATCCATATCTCTTTATTAATTACAGCTCCTGAGCTGTTATAATTCTTTTATCAGTTATAATCATATCTGGTCTTATGTCGAATTCCTCTGCCGGTATATCATCAAGCACCTGATAATCAAAGCATATGGCTGTCTTATAATATCTGTCGCCATTCTTAACAAGATATCTGTCATAAAATCCACCGCCGTAACCTATTCTGTTAAGCGTAACATCAAAAGCAAGCCCTGGCATAACAAGAAGTCCGTCCTGTGGAATTTCATAGTCGTCAGATACAGGTTCTTTAATTCCCATATATCCATCCTGCAAGTCATCATAAGAATTAATTCTTACAAATTCCATATATTTATCTGACCTGTCTTCTTTATTAATTATAACCTTAGGAACATACACTTTTTTGCCACGTTCAAGGCTTTTATTAATAATACCCGATGTTTCGACTTCCTGATTATAGCTTACATATATAAGTATATTATCATTGTCCTGATATTCCTTTGACAACTCAAGTCTGTCTGTAATTATTCTGCTTCCTGCAGTTATTTCTTCAGCAGACATAGCCTTTTTCTTATTAGTTATTAATGTTCTGATTTCTTTCTTATTCTGCTTTACTGTCATTATTCTTCATCTTCTCATCATGTCTTTGCTTTACATCTATAATAGAACCATCTGGATTTTGTATCTTTATTGTCTCTAATGTGCCTCTTAAATTATTACGGAATGCCGCAACATATTCTTTTCTTAATCTAATCTGTTCTTCGGCTTCTTCCTTTGTAAGACCTTCACCCTTAGACTTATGATAGAGTTCATTTATTCTTTTAATTGTATTCTCTGTTACCATATTTTCTCCATTCTTATTATATCAACTTCCTACAATGTAAATACAAGCAGGTCATCTCCATTTACCATACAGGTATTAAATTGTGCTTTCTTCTTAAGAAGTGCGTGGTGTATATCCGGAAACTTGTAGGCTTCAATATACTCTGAACCTTTTTTGATAAATGGTATTCTGTGCTTTATATGGGTGACAAGAATTACATCATTACATACATATTGTATCTGCATATTAGAAGGAATCTGATATTCCTCTTTCTGCGTATTAAGATTAATAAGATATGTCACATCCTTGTCCTTCTTTATTGTGTAGGGATTGCCCTCAATAACATATGTATAACTAAGGTCTGATGCTTCCTTAATATCATTATTAATTCTTATCTGCTTTACTTTATTCTCAAAATCATAAAGCACAACTTCTTCTGACATCGCACTTATATTAAACTTTGAATATATAACCCGGTTCTCAGAACGCTTCATATATGCAAATGTCTTGTCCGTATCCGCTGTATCTAATATATCCATAGTAATCTCTGCTGGATTTAACATCATCTCAGATACAAACTGCTTGGTATTAACAATACCTATATATTCCTGATTATGCTTTTCTTCATTAATATCTGTGCCATCGAAGTCTTTTCTACTGCCGAGCTTTAACACACTGTTATTGCCCTCTAACGGAATAATATTATAAAGTCCAAGTCTTTTAAGCAGTGACCCTTCTGTTGATATTTCCCTGTCAGAATTAAAATCCCGAAGCACTACATTAGTCACTTCATTATCTTGTCCGATTTCTTCAATTATTGCAAAATCATATTCCAATACATATATATGTATATGACTTTGTCTGATTTTCTCAAGTTCATCAATCTCATATCTATACACAAGTGTACTCTCGTTATCATCAAATGAATATCTGTACAGCAATATATCTGCCTTGCTGTCTGTAATCTGTTCCGCAGATACATAGAACACATAATCGTGCGTATTATGGGCATAAATAATACTGGCTATATTATATTTCTTGATTTCTGGTGAGATTTCATACCTCTCATTCGTAATAGAATTAAGGATATACAATTTCTTACCAATAAAATCAAGAAACTTATAGTTATCATCCACCATCTGTAACACAAGCCCGTTATTGATTGGTTTGAACACGGCATCTTCTGTATTCCTTATAAGCTTTATGTCCATCAGCACCTCCCCTTAGCCTATGAATTTGACAAGGTCAAAATTCTCGTCTTTACAGCTTACAAAAAGTGTACCGACATCTGCACCTGACATTATCTTAGCAATATTATCAATATCATTGCCATTTGCTATAACCATATCTGCACCTGAGCTTACAGCTATTCCTGCTGCCTTAAGCTTAGTTGCCATACCACCTGTTCCAACACCGCTTCCTGATGTACTCTTGCCCATATTAAGAAGCTTGTCATCTATGACATCTACCTGATTAATAAATCTTGCATCCGGGTTAGAATTAGGGTCGTCTGTATACAATCCGTCTATATCTGATAACAATATAAGGAGGTCTGCATCAATAATTGAAGTAACAATTGCTGAAAGCCTGTCATTATCTCCAAAAGTCTGAACCTGTTTAATCTCGTATGTAGATACTGTATCATTCTCATTAACAATAGGAACTGCACCAAGATTTAACAGCTCATTAAATGTATTCTGTGCATTTCTTCTGCTCTTATCATTCATAACTGTAGCCTTAGTCATTAATACCTGTGCCGCTGTAGTACTGTACTCAGCAAATATCTTCTGATATACCATCATAAGCTTTGCCTGTCCAATAGCCGCACACGCCTGCTTTACAGGGAGTTCATCAGGTTTCTCATTAAGCCCTATTGCCATTCTTCCAACAGCAATAGCTCCTGATGAAACAAGAACAACATCCTTGCCAGAATTCTTAATATCCACTATTGTACGCACCAGCTTTTCTATCTTTCCAAGATTAAGCCTGCCTGTTTCATTGTGCATAAGCGAAGAAGAACCTATCTTAATTACTATTCTCTTCTTATCCTTAACTGCTTCTCTTATATTCATTATTATTCCTCACTCCCGCCAGCCTGACTTAGCATAAGCTTATCTGACATTCCTATATGGTTAAATACCTAATAAGGTATTGTACTATACCTCTTTAAAAAAGTCTATATTTGCCGCAATTTTCTCTGCAATCTTAATTCCGTCAACCGCCGCAGAAGTTATTCCACCAGCATATCCTGCGCCTTCTCCACAAGGATAAAGACCAGCACAGCCAACCGACATCAGCTCATCATTACGTGTTATTCTTACAGGACTTGAAGTCCTGCTCTCAACGCCTGCAAATACAGCATCGTCCATATCAAAGCCTTTTATGTATCTAGAACAGCCTGTAACTCCCTCACACAAAGCCTCTGATATATATTCAGGAAGTACATTTCTTATATTGGAAAGCTTGTACTGTCCCTTAATGCAAGGTGTTACCCTGCCTAACCCTGTTGATGTAACATTTTCCTTAAAATCAGCAAATAACTGCACAGGTATCTTTCCAACACCTTCTTTATACGCAGCCCTTTCAAGCTTTCTTTGGAATTCCACGCCGTCAAGCACTCCATTTCCGAAATCATCTGGTGTAACTGTTACTATCATTGCACTGTTAGCGTTAGCTGAGTCACGCCCAGAATAGCTCATACCATTAACTGCAAGCATATTCTCCTCTGAGCTTGCATTAACAACATATCCGCCAGGACACATACAGAACGAATACACACCACGTTCTTTTCCTGTGCTTACTGATTTGTATGTAACCTTATAATCTGCTGTTGGAAGCTTGTACTCACACTTTCCATACGCATTTTCATTGATGAATTCCTGTGTGTGCATTATTCTTAACCCTACTGCAAATGACTTCGGCTCCATCATTATATCTTTGCTATCAAGCATTTTAAATGTATCTCTTGCACTGTGTCCGATTGACAGGCATACTTGTCTGCACTGTCTTTCAAAATATATATCATTCTTGATATCGTACACTTTTATTGAGCTTACTTTCTTATCACTTATATTAATGTCATCTATTCTATGATTAAAATTAATCTGTGCACCAAGACTCTCACAATACTTTCGTATATTGTATACAACATTCATCAGCACATCTGTACCGATATGCGGCTTGTTAGAATATAATATCTCTGATGAAGCGCCAAATCTTACGAACATTTCAAGAACATTTCTTATTCGTCCTGTAGGATCTTTTATTACTGTATTAAGCTTTCCGTCTGAAAATGTTCCTGCTCCGCCTTCACCGAACTGCACATTTGACTGTGTATCAAGCTTTCCTGTATTCCAGAACTCATCAACCTTTCTGTGTCTTTCTTCAATACTGTCCCCACGCTCATATACAACAGGCATAAGTCCAGCCTCGCTAAGCTTAAGTGCCGCAAACATTCCCGCTGGTCCAAAGCCGATTATAACAGGCCTGTCTTCTTCCTTAATTCCTGCGCCCTCATAATTATTAATTCTGCCATATGGAAACTCATATATAACCTTCTCATTATATGTAATATTATTATTGGCTGTTTTCTTTGCAAACGCTTTCAAATCCGTATCTTTATTATTGATAACAAGCTTCTTCACATCAACACTGTATACATACATAATGTCAGGCTTATGTCTTGCATCTATAGACCTCTTTATAATGTCGGACTTTATATCACAGTTATTCTTTAACCTGAGTGCTTTCTTAACTGCCTTTAAAAGCTCAGCCTCTGTGTGGTCTGGTTTTAATTTTATATTATTAATTCTTATTACTTTTTCCTGTTTCAATTATTTATCCTTTCCTTTACTCCTGCCGCCGCTAAGTATGCCGAACTCCACGCCCATTGCAGGTTATAGCCACCGCATTTGCCGTCAACATCAACAACCTCACCAGCAAAGAACACACCCTTTACCTTTTTACATTCCATATTACTTATGTCAATGTCATCAAGAGCAACTCCGCCCTGACACACCTGACCATAATCAAATCCTTTATCACCTGTTATAACAAATCCAAAATGTGTCATAGTTTCAATAATATGTCGCATTTTTTCAATATCAATATCTGCTATGTGCTTACTTTCGCTTATTTTGCATCTTGCCGCTATCATAGCAACAAGCTTTTTATTAATAAGCCCTTCAAAGAACTGCTCTAACGTCTTATAACCTTCTGCTATAATTCGCCTGTTGAAAATATCTTCTATATCACTATCTGTTATATCAGGTATCATATTAATAACAGCCTTGACTTCCCTGTTCTCATCTATAGCTTTTACTGCAAATCTGCTTACCTGAAATACCGGTATTCCTGATATTCCATAATCTGTATACTGGATTTCTCCTGTATCATTTGCTACGCACTGTCCGTCAACCCAAAGCTCTATGCTTCCATAGCTTCTTACACCTGCACCAAGCTTACATACAGCTTTGTCACCGCATACAAGCTGTACAAGTGCGGGAAGTGGCTTTACAATATCAATTCCAAGCTGTCTTACAAGCTCATAACCCGAACCATCTGAGCCTGTCTTTGGCGAAGCCTTTGAACCTGTTGCAATAATTACTGTATCTGCTATAAAGTCTATACCGTCACATTCAAGAACGAACACATCCTTTCCATCAGCTTCTTTCTTATAAATCTTATTAATGACAGTATCCATATTAACCTTAATGCCAGCGTTCTTTATTGCCAATCTTAATGCATTCTGTAATGAAGCGGCTGTCTTAGAATGTGGATATACATAACCATCCTTTTGTGTATAATATACGCCTATACTTTTAAAGAATTTAAGCGTATGCTGTACATCAAACTTATCAATAACTTCCATAACAAGTCTGTTATCTTTATTCTGATACATTTCACTGCTCATATTAAGATTAGTAAAATTACACTTGCCATTGCCTGTCTGTAATATCTTGCTTCCAATCTTTCCTGTGTGTTCTATTATGCAGTTATCTATTCCATAACCTGCAAGCTGTACTGCCGCCATCATTCCAGCCGCACCGCCGCCGATTATGACACATTCGTGCTTTTTCACATATTTGCTTTTCATATATCACTATCCTTATTACTGTTATTCTATGCTGTATGCCTGTATAAAATCATACAGCTGCTGTTCTCCATTTAAACCAAGCCCGTCTGCACATTCTTCCTTTATGCTTTCTGGCAGCAATTCAATATCAATCTGGGCATAATCGTAGAATTCATATTCAATGTCCGAATTCTTCAATACGCCCCTGTATATTACAGCCTGTCCGTCCTGTAACTGCAACAGATAATTATCCGTATATGTCTTATTCTGCTGTGATACCCCTGCTGTCTGCTGGGACGTCACCTGTTCTGTGCCAGCTCTTTTATTCTGCATATCTTCATACTTAACTCTGTCCTTCTGTATGTCATCTATATGCTCATCGCCTGTATTGCTGCGTGACAGAAATACTATTGTTAATATTACAATTACAGCCGCCACAACACATATTGATATAACATTTCTTCTATTAAATATACCATTTTCCATTCTTTTGCACCTTCCTTGCAATATGAATTTATATGGTAATTATTTGCAAAATGTTATATTTTATACATTTCATTTTACTATTTATTACAATTTAAAACTATCAGGCAGTAAATAATCAATAGTATATTTAATTATCTCTCCAGCATTTTCAAGAATTATCTGCTCATTACCCTTAAAGAATTCACTCATAACCTGCCTGCATATTCCACACGGATACGTCTTTAAACCTGAAGATGACACTATGGCAATCTTAGCGAATTCTTTTCTACCCTCACTTACAGCCTTGAATATTGCTGTCCTTTCTGCACAGTTAGTCGCACCAAAGCTTGAATTCTCTATATTACAGCCTGTATAAATATGTCCGTCCTTTGTAAGTACGCAAGCCCCGACCTTAAACCTTGAATAAGGTGAATACGAATAAACCATTGCCTCTTTTGCTTTATCTAAAAGCTCTCTATCTGTGTATTCCATTATACCTATACCTCTCACCCGCAATTTCTATATTCTTATAACTGCAATATATAACCTCAATGTTGTCATTTTATAGTTAACTACAATATTATCATTCTTATAATTGTAATATATCCAATATTATTATCTTGCAATTCCTATATTATCAAGGACTTCTCTCTGCTTAGCTTCCATAACCTTGCTTTCTTCTTCTGTCATATGGTCATATCCAAAAAGGTGCATCATACTATGTGCAACTAAGAATGCAAGTTCTCTCACTTCACTGTGTCCATATTTTTCAGCCTGTTCAGCCACCTTCTCTACTGATACAACTATATCACCAAGCATAAGTTCACCTGTATCCGGATTAAAATAGTCCTCTGTGTTATTCTCAAATTCGTCTTCAAGTGACTCAAAATCAGATGGTGCTTCATAATTAATCATAGGAAATGAGAGAACATCTGTAGGTGCATCAACTTTCCTGAACTCTTTGTTAATCTGATGTATCGCCTCATTATCCGTCAATGTGACATTAACCTCTATCTCATATGGACATTTCTCATATGCAGCTGCCTCATTAACAACCTCATTAATTATCTTCTCATAATCTAAATCTAACTTTTTATCTGTTTCATATTCTATATTAATTGTCATTCTTTCTTGTTCCTTTCTCTTTCTTACCCTGTCTGTTGTCGTAATTCTTTCTTGACCTGCCATCAGATTCTTTCCTTTTCTGCCTGTCAAATTCTTTCTTGTTCTGTCTGTTCTCATATTCCTCATAAGCTTTTACAATCTTCTGTACAAGAGGGTGTCTTACTACATCGTGGTTAGTAAGCTTTACAAAACCTATCTCATCAACCTTTGAAAGCACCTTCATAGCAACGTCCAGACCAGATGTTACATCTCTTGGAAGATCCTTTTGTGTCTGGTCTCCAGTAACTACTACCTTAGAACCGAAACCTATTCTTGTAAGGAACATTTTCATCTGTGCAGGTGTTGTATTCTGTGCTTCATCTAATATTATAAACGCATTATCAAGAGTTCTTCCTCGCATATATGCAAGCGGTGCTACCTCTATAAGTCCCTTTTCCATATTAGCATTAAAGCTTTCTGCACCCATAATCTGAAAAAGTGCATCATATAAAGGGCGAAGATATGGGTCTACCTTGCTCTGTAAATCACCCGGAAGAAATCCCAGCTTTTCTCCTGCCTCTATCGCTGGTCTTGTAAGAATTATCTTATTAACCTCATTAGACTTAAATGCCTGAATAGCCATTGCCATTGCAAGATATGTCTTTCCTGTACCAGCAGGGCCTATTCCAAATACAATCATTTTATCCCTTATCTGGTCTACATAATTCTTCTGGCCTAATGTCTTTGGCTTAATTGGCTTTCCTGCTATAGTCCTGCATACTGTATCGGAGTCTATCTCTAACATAGTATCCTGCTTATCATCAAATGATAACGATATTGCATAATCAACACTCTGTCTGCTTATCTGGTTACCTCTTCTTGCAAGCTCTATAAGATTATCAAGCACACCTCTTGCCCTTATAACATTAGCTTCTGCTCCTATTATCTTTACAACTCCGTCCCTTGCTATTAATTCTATATTAAGATTACTCTCTATTGCCTTGGCATATTCATCAAACTGTCCAAACACCATACTGCTGTATTCTGCTGGCATATCAATAACAACTTCTACTTCACTCATTAATATTAATCCTCTTTCTATTAATATGTATATCAATTAGTAACCGGAAGAAGTACTTCCAATTCTCCAGTACAGCTTCCTCTGTCATCAGTTGTATCTATATTAACACGACAATCCATTATTTGCACTCCTTTTTGTTCCATATGCGAAATATACATCTGTAATCTTTCATTAAGAATATCTTCTAACTGGACATCATTATACCTGTCATTCATAACTTTATATTCTTTTCTGTTCTCTACCCCGATAACAATTCCAGTATCTATCCCTCCTGCAACAATCAATGGATATTTCTGCGTTATTATATCATACTGCTCTATCCGCCTGTGCGGCTGGGTCAGCTTAATTAAGCCGCTGTTATTTTCTATAATTAACGAAGAATATCTCCTCTTGGTATACTGTCTGTATCCGTATTCTCTTTCCAGTATATCATCATAAGCAATTACTGTATGAACTAAAATGTCTGCATCAGGACATACATCTACCTGATACAGCTCCGTTCCTGAGTCATCAGTAACAGCCACCCTGCCAGATACTAACACCTGCCCCTCCTGAACCTCATCACCGCAGGCTACTAGTGGTGTACCACTTCTTGTAATTATCTTCTTAACAACACCCTGACAACTGCTTACTATATCTTCACCGTCACTATACACAGACTTCACTGCTTCTTTATTCATAGAATAATTTTCTTTTATGTATACATTAACCATTGAGCCTTTTATCTCAACACTCGCCCATGTAACATCAAGATCATTTCTTATGCACTCTTCAATATACGCACAGTCAATATTTTTAAGCATATTTCCATTATAAACTTTCATATCCTTTATATAACTTTTCAAATACTCATCTGTGTATACATAATTACCATTAAAATTCACTTTCCATACGAACATTCCCAGAAGCTTTATTATAACAAATGCAATAAGCACCCCGTAGGCAAACGAATAATGCTGTCTGTATCTAAATATGTAATATCTTGGATAAGCCTTTTTGATAACTTTAATATGCACCCTTGCCGCCTTAACAAGATTTTTTATCATAAAGAAATCATTTCTTGCTATCCTGGCACGCACAGCATTATTGCCAGTTTTAATATGCTGTACATCAAAAAATATTATATCTTTTTTTCTGCACATATTAAAAAATGTATTTATACCATCCCCGCTTATTTCCAGTTCAATATAAAAAATATGCTTCAATCCATCTTTAATACACAGTTTCATATTATACACAGCACCCCATTAACCATATTACTCAAATGTAATCTCTTTAATCCTCCCTTTTATGGATATTTCATCCATATCCAGATATCCTATATCAAGGTCACTTCCCTTAACGTGTACAATTCCACGCCTTGTAATGACTTTGACACTATCACATTCATACTCCATTATTGATTTAAAATTCTCTATATACATTTCCTTATTGCCAATAACTGTAAGAATCGGCATAGTAACAGACTGCGGCATAACAACCGAACGCACATCTTTCGCACACCTAAACTTTCCCATATCTTACCCCAGCATAACAACTTACGCTTATATATAAAATATGCAAAAAAATCCCGATGTATTCTAAAATACACCGGGATTAAATATTTCGCTATCAAATTAATTGAACTTACGTTTTCTAGCAGCTTCTGACTTCTTCTTGCGTCTTACGCTTGGCTTTTCGTAATGTTCTCTTTTACGAATTTCCTGCTGAATGCCTGCCTTTGCGCAGTTTCTCTTGAATCTGCGTAATGCGCTATCTAAAGACTCGTTTTCTTTAACGATGACATTTGACATACCTTTTCCTGACCACCCTTCTGTTGCGTAATTGTGCTGGGCAATACATATAGGGTTTTACCTAATCGCACAACAGATATTATATCACAGAAATCACCTAAGTCAACAGAAATTTTGCGATTTTAGCACAATTTGTTAAATTAATATTATAACCAATATCATAGTGGTTATTATTACTATTATAATTAAAGCTGTTCTGCAAGCACTTCTGGTGCCTTCTTTAATAGCTCATCAATACCAGAAGCATTCTTACCACCAGCCTGAGCCATATTAGGACGTCCGCCACCGCCGCCACCAACAAGTGAAGCAACAGACTTAATAAGATTACCAGCATGAGCACCCTTAGCAACAACATCATCTGTAGCCATCGCTATCATATTAACCTTATCAGCCGCAAGTGCACTTACAACAAGTACAACACCTGAACCAATCTCTCCCTTTAACTTATCTCCAAGGTTTCTAAGTTCATTCATATCAACATTATCTACCTTAGTTGCAAGAAGCTTAACACCCTTAACATCAACAACATTATCTGTCACATCACCTAAAGCATTATTAGCAAGCTCTGCCTTAAGCTTATCATTCTCAGATATAAGTGCCTTAATCTCATCATTCATTGTATGAATTCTTCTTACAAGCTGTGTGCTCTCTGCCTTAGCTGCTATTGAAGCTTCTTTTACAAGAGTTTCAAGGTTATTAAAGAACTTAAGAACTCCCTTATCCGTAAGAGCTTCTATTCTTCTTACTCCTGCAGCAACACCTGACTCAGATACAATCTTAAAAAGTCTGATGTTAGCTGTATTGGCAACATGTGTACCACCACAGAACTCCTTAGAGAAGTCACCCATACATACAACTCTTACCTTCTCACCATACTTTTCACCAAAAAGTGCCATAGCACCTGTGTTCTTAGCTTCTTCGATTGTCATAATCTTTGTCTCTACTGGAATTGCCTCAGCAATCTTTTCATTGACAATATCTTCGACCTTCTTAATCTCCTCTTCTGTCATACTCTGGAAATGTGTAAAGTCAAATCTTAATCTTTCAGGATCTACATAAGAACCCTTCTGTTCAACATGGTTACCAAGTACAGTTCTTAATGCTTTCTGTAAAAGGTGTGTTGCACTATGATTCTTGCATGTATCTGCTCTGTATTCTGAATCTACAGTAAGAGTAACTGTATCGCCAGCTTTGAGCATACCCTTTGTCATAGTTCCAACGTGGCCAATCTTGCCGCCTTTAAGCTTGATTGTTGTATCAACCTTAAATTCGCCCTCAGAAGTTGTGATATAACCTTTATCACCTTCCTGACCACCCATTGTTGCATAGAATACTGTCTGATCAACGATAACTGTTCCCTTATCTCCTTCTGAAAGAGCTTCTACAACATCTTCTTCTGTTGTAAGAACTGTTACCTTGGAATCATTAGACAGCTTGTCATATCCAACGAATTCACTTGTGATAGCTGGATCAATCTTATCATATACAGTTGCATCAGCACCCATATAGTTAGTTGTCTTACGAGCCTTACGTGCTTTCTCACGCTGCTCATTCATACATTTAATGAAGCCGTCTTCATCAATAGTTATGTTCTTTTCTTCTAAGATTTCCTTAGTAAGATCAATAGGGAAACCATAAGTATCATAAAGCTTGAAAGCATCTTCCCCAGAAAGAACGCTCTGGTTCTTCTCCTGAAGTTCCTTTTCCATATCTGAAAGAATACTTAATCCCTGGTCAATAGTCTTATTGAACTTATCCTCTTCCTCAGATATAACTTTAGTAATGAATTCCTTCTTTTCTTCAAGTTCTGGATATCCGTCCTTAGAACCTTCTATAACTGTTTCGCAGAGCTTTGATAAGAACTTTCCTTCTATCCCTAAAAGTCTTCCATGTCTTGCCGCTCTTCTTAAAAGTCTTCTAAGTACATAGCCTCTGCCTTCATTAGATGGCATAATACCATCACTTACCATAAATGTTACTGAACGTATATGATCTGTGATAACACGGATAGATACATCCTGCTTCTCATCTTCCTTATACTTAACACCAGCCATCTCGCATACCTTATTACGGAGTGCCTGTAATGTATCAACATCAAATATAGAGTCAACGTCCTGAACAACAACTGCAAGTCTTTCGAGACCCATACCTGTATCAATATTCTTCTGGATAAGGTCTGTATAGTTACCCTTACCATCATTATTGAACTGTGAGAATACGTTATTCCATACTTCCATATATCTGTCACAGTCACAGCCTACCGTACAGCCTGGCTTTCCGCAACCATACTTTTCGCCACGATCATAATAAATCTCAGAACATGGACCGCAAGGTCCAGCACCGTGTTCCCAGAAATTATCTTCCTTACCAAATCTGAATATTCTCTCAGGTGCAATACCTATCTGTTTATTCCAGATTTCAAAAGCTTCATCATCCTGCTCATATATTGATGGATATAATCTATTGGCATCAAGTCCTACAACTTCTGTAAGGAACTCCCAAGACCAATGAATAGCTTCTGTCTTAAAATAATCGCCAAAAGAGAAGTTACCAAGCATTTCAAAGAATGTACCGTGTCTTGCTGTCTTACCAACATTTTCAATATCACCTGTACGGATACACTTCTGACAAGTAGTCACTCTTCTTCTTGGTGGGATTTCCTGACCTGTAAAATATGGCTTTAATGGAGCCATACCTGAATTAATGATAAGCAGACTGTTATCATTATGTGGAACAAGTGAGAAACTCTTCATCTTTAAATGTCCCTTGCTCTCAAAAAAGTCAAGATATAATCTTCTTAATTCGTTAACGCCTCTGTACTGCACTTTATTCTTCCTCCTGTTTAGCTGCCTTTTTAGCATCTAATCCTTTTCTAATCTTACCACCGGCAAATACTGCAAGAACTAAAAGTCCAAGCATAACTACAAACTTTACCGCTTCAAATATTAATTCCGAAACTAATGTTAATCCTACCATAAGCCTTCCTTTCTGCTACTGCCGGCTTTGCAGCAGCTATAAACAACATAGTATTTTACCATAGCTCATATCAATTTTCAACATTCCACTTTCCATTATTAAGAAAATAGCCCGCACTTCTCTCAGCCGCATTAATAATAGTGCTGTCATAACCTATAGTCTTTAACAGCTTTATTGCATTTCTTGTGGTTGCAGGTCCTGTATACAGCTTGAAATCAAATACAACCTCATCATCTGTAACCTCCTCCTGAAAATGATAATTATCATATTTTCCTCTAAGAAGTGATGTAAGCTCTACATCGTGTGTTGCCGCAAACACAAGTGCTTTATCAGTCCTTATGCTCTTTAGTATCTCTGATGATGCCGCAATACGCTCAACCGTGTTAGTTCCACGAAGCACCTCATCGACAAACATAAGAACAGGATGTCCCTCTTTAGAAGCCGCATCCAACATCCTCTTAAGTGACTTAATTTCCACTATATAATAGCTGTTGGAGCTGCCAAGGTCATCTCTTAATGCCATTGACGAATATATTCTGTATACAGGTGCTCTGTAGTATTCCGACACACTCGTATATATTGTCTGTGACAAAAGTGCATTAATCGCGATTGTCTTAAGAAATGTCGATTTTCCAGAAGCGTTAGATCCTGTCAGAAGTACATTATGCTTAGTATTTATAGAGTTGGCTACAGGCTTTGTTATAAGCGGATGATATACATTTCTTACTTCAAGCTGCATATCATTATCCTTCCTGAACTCAGGAACGCACCAGCTGCCAAGCATACATCTGAATGAAGCAACTGATATGGATGCCTCTATAAAACCAAGTGTATCTATAAGCTCATATATATAATCTTCTTTATCATTAAAAAGCTTTATAAGATTATTAAACTTTATAAGGTCAACGTGTGTCAACATTCTTAGGTAATCAAGCAAAATCTCGGCTATAGAACCATCAACATTACCCGTTTCAAGAAGCCATGACCTCTTTGTTATATCTGAAAGCTCCTCTGATATATTCTTTAACTTATCGTTATACTCACCAAGAAAATCAATATTAAGTGCTGTTATCTTCTTCGCACCCATAAGCAGTTTCACAATATGATTAACACATATGAAGTACCTATCAACAGCAGCCTTATATTTATAATACGTTATTATCGAAAATGCGATAGCTGCGATACAAAGCCATATTCCAAGCACCGGGCTTATGGTGCAGGTAAATATAACTGCTGCAAGAATAAAAAGCATTGAAGCATAATGAAGAACGTTGCTTTTTTTCTCAAGTCCTACCACAACATCGCAGTAATCACTTATTGATATATGCTTTGCACGTCCTATCCATACAAATATTTTCTGTATGTCAAGTCTTTTAGCAGCATTTTTATCAAAGTCAGAGGCAAGCTTATCAAGCTTTTTAAGCGACTGGATATCCGCATTGGGACATCTTAACATCTTATATAGATATTCCTGTCCTGCAGATGAATTCGTATTATTCATCATACAAAATACCGCATCCATACCAAGATCATTCCATGTTATATCATCTATAGAGTTCTCATCTTCATTTCTTTTAAAGTAATGTGATATGCACTCATAATCTTCACCGGAATACTTTCTTTGTGACGGTTTTCCCCAGCCATTTTTCAGCTTTTTAATAATTAAATTCTGCTTTCTTCTATTATTCGTAACTGTGACATATACAGCAATAATAATAACAAGTGCAAAAAATACAAGTATCTGTATACTTGTCATATCTGTATAACCCGACTTGTCCATTATACGCCTCCCCCGATATTATACAATCTTGCAGTTTCAAGTGAAAGCTTTATCATATCATCAAAGCCCTCCTGTCTTTCCTCAACCGATAATGACTGTCCATTCATAAGATTATCACTTATAGTAAACATAGCAAGAGCATTCTTTGAAAGACGGGCGGCATTCATATAAAGTGCCGCTGATTCCATTTCAACAGCAAGCACACCCATATTACTCCACGCCTTATTATATTCTGGATTATCATTATAAAAAACATCTGTTGATACGACATTCCCAACCTCAGCAGCAATACCATAAAGCTTCGACTGCTCATATGCACAGTTTAAAAGCCCGAAATCTGCCACAGGTGCATATGTTCCAGGAAGATTATACTGCTTAGCATAGTTAGAGTCAGTACTTGTACCGATAGCTAACACAATATCCCTTAAGTCAACCTTGTCAGATATACTTCCTGCCGACCCTATTCTTATAATATTATCGACATCATAGTACTTAAATAACTCGTAGCTGTATATGCCCATAGAAGGCATACCCATACCACTAGCCATAACGGATATATCAACATCCCTGTATACACCTGTATAACCATATATATTTCTTACATTGTTAAACCTGACTACATTATCAAGATAAGTATCAGCTATATACTTCGCCCTTAAAGGATCACCCGGCATTATAACTGTCTTAGCTATATCACCTGTATTCGCTGTGTTATGTGGTGTTGGCATAACATCACCCCTTCCATATCCAAACAAAGGCTGCATCCTGTCAGAAAATCCCACTAAGGCACTCTGAAGCAAACATACAGCCCTCATTATTATTTTACTTTCCAGCGTACTTTATAACTGCGTCAACATCATATCCGCTAAGCTTTTCCCTGCCCTTAAGCCCCTCAAGCTCAATAAGGAATATAATCTTTACAACTTCACCACCAAGCTGTTCAATAAGCTTGATAATAGCTTCTGTTGTTCCACCTGTTGCGATTAAGTCATCTACAATAACAACCTTCTGTCCTGGTACTATGGCATCCTTATGCATCTCGATAGTTGCTGTGCCATATTCAAGCTCATAATCCTGTGAAATAGTTTCACAAGGAAGCTTACCTTTCTTTCTTACAGGAACAAAGCCTTTGCCATTAGCATATGCAACTGGAACTCCGAATATAAATCCTCTTGATTCCGGTCCAACTACAACATCATAATCAACACCTTTAAGCTTTTCATTAATTCCATCTATAGCAAGCTTTAATCCCTCTGGACTCTGGATTACTGTTGTTATATCCCTGAATATAATTCCTTTCTCTGGAAAATCTGGAATACTTCTTACATAATCTTCAACCTTTTTCATATTGTCCTCCTATTTGCCTTTTATTGTGCAAAGTACATTAATTACAACTAATTTTATCAGAATTTTCTCTTACAATCAAGCACTCAGCTACACAATCAGGCAGACAAGTCCCGAATTCTCATTCATAACTTTTTCTATAGTCTCCCCTATCTTATCCATATTATCTTTAGTTATATTATGTGTCTTTTCATATATCCCATCATTAACAATCTGTTCTATCGTCTTTCCAAATATATTAGTATCCCATATACCGTCCGGATTATCCTTTGTATTATCTTTAATATAATTAATCAGATCCTCTGCCTGGTTTTTAGTTCCGACTATAGGTGCAATCTCAACATTAATCTGTGTCTTTAACATATTCACTGACGGAACTTTAGCCTTAATCTTAACGCCATATTTGTTACCATTTTTTATAACAACTGGTTCTTCTAATTCTATTGCACTTCTTACAGGCGTTACAACACCGAAGCCAGACATATTAACATCAGTTACCGCATCAGATACACTTTCATATTCCTTCTTTCTTAACGCCAGATCTCTTATTGTACTTATAAGCTCATATTCATTTAATATCTTAGTTCCGGTAAGCTCGCTTAAAATGCCATAATAAATATTAGCATCTACAGACATCTTCACACTCACCCTTCCCTCCGAAAGTGACACATCTGTAACATCAAGCTTCTTTATGTATTCATTATCTGCACTATATTTATAATTATCAGCATCTTTTATTGTATTAATGCCTTCTAACACCTCTCCAGCCACCTGCATAAGCTCTTTTTTGAGCCAATGCTCATCAGGAAGCACCTGTGTCCATTCAGGTGCAAAAAAGTCAATCTGTGTCACTGCAAACTGCTTAAGCACCTCTTTAAGAATATTATTAACATCTTCATTCTTTAACTGGTCACAATTAACAGGAATAACAGGAACTTCATAATCAGCCGACATATTAACAGCAAGTTCTTTGGTCTTTGCAGCATAAGGCTTATCACTGTTTAATATTACAACGAACGGCTTATTTATCTTTTTTAATTCATTAATTGTCTTTTTTTCTGCCGCCACATAATTTGTTCTGTCAATTTCTGTAAAAGAACCGTCTGTTGTCACAACAATCCCTATTGTTGAATGGTCATTTATCACTTTCTTAGTCCCAATCTCTGCCGCCTTGGAAAACGCTATTTCCTTAGTATCCCACGGCGTCTTAACCATTCTCTCTTTTCCATTATCAAGATGCCCATTAGCCCCTTCAACCATAAATCCGACACAATCAACAAGCCTTACCTTCATATTAATTCCCTCAAATGGACTTATAAGTGCTGCTTCACTCGGAATAAATTTAGGCTCAACTGTCATAACTGTAGTTCCACCTGACGACTGTGGGAGTTCGTCCTGTGCCCTCTTTCTTTTATTATCATCTTTCATAGAAGGAAGGACACACAATTCCATAAATCTTTTGATAAAAGTTGACTTACCGGTTCTTACAGGTCCTACAACACCAAAATATATTTCTCCATTGGTTCTTTTCTTAATATCCATATATACATCATACGCTGCACCTGATACAAGCTCTTTTCCATCCATATATCTAACCTCCATATATACGCATATAAATGTATATTCCCTTCAATAAAAAAATATGCCAGACGAACGCCTCCATTCCTGCCTGTGTGGCAGAAAATGTACAGCTTTCATCTGACATACATATTAATCACATAACCCTGTAATTATATTCATCGCATAACCTGTAACGAATTAAAAATACATATTCTGTGACGAATTAGAATTTAATTATATTAAACTGTGCCAATGTGTAGAACACAAGAATAATAAGCAATAATACCGGTGCTATATACTTAATCATAACGCGGTATATTTTCTCACGCTTAAAAGCTTCTCCATTCTTGGTAGCTTCTCCAATAATATAGTCAGCACCCGTTGACCAGCCTATCATAAGACAGGTAAAGAAGGCTACTATAGGAAGCAGAAGACTGTTGCTTATAAAATCGAAGAATGTAAGAAAATCCATTCCAAGTATTGTAATGTGTGACCATACCCCATTACCAAGTGAACAAGGTATTCCAAGGGCAACCGAGAATATAATAACACCAAGGCACGCTTTAATTCTGCTTATATGAAATCTGTCTATAAGCATTGAAACTATTGCTTCCATAACGGATACCGAACTTGTAAGTGCCGCAAAAAACACAAGCACAAAAAACAATCCGCCTATAAATCTTCCAGCAGTCATCTGTGTGAATACCTTAGGAAGCGTTACAAACATAAGTCCTGCACCACTCTGTGATGTTCCAGCTTCACCGCTGAATATATACACTGCCGGAACAACCATCATTCCTGCAAGAATGGCAATTCCTGTATCAAATATCTCTATCTGGTTGACAGATTTTACAATGCTCACCTCATCTTTAGTATATGAACCATAAGTTATCATAATTCCCATTGCAAGACTCATTGAATAGAACATCTGTCCCATAGCTGCACACACCGTCTTAAATGAGAATTTAGAGAAATCCGGCAGAAGATAATATTTAATTCCTGCTGATGAACCTGGAATTGTAATTACATATATACATATTATAACGGCAAGCACAATTAGTGCTGGCATAAGATAACTGCTCACCTTCTCAATTCCTTTTTCTACACCTGATATTACAATAAGTGATGTAAGCCCAAGGAATATAATAAAAAATATAAGTGGTGCATATTCCCTTCCAATAAAGTTACCAAAAAATGAGTCTTCGGCAGCAGCTATATTCTGTCCTGCCGCAAATACTGTGACATATTTTGTAACCCATCCTCCTATTACACAGTAATATGGCAGAATGATAACCGGTATTATAAATGCAATCGGCCCAATAAATCCAAACTTAGAATCAACCTCTTTATACGCCCTTGTCGGACTTAACTTTGTCTTTCTTCCTATAGCAATCTCTGTTGTCATAAGAGTAAAGCCAAATGTAAGTGCAAGTATAATGTATACAAGAATAAATATTCCTCCGCCATATTGTGCCGCAAGATACGGAAATCTCCACAGATTACCCAGTCCAACAGCACTTCCCGCAGCCGCAAGTACAAATCCTATTTCTCCCGTGAAACTGCCCCTTTTCTTCTTTTCCATTAGTTATTCCAAACCTTTCCTTATAAATCATTTAATGTTTAATATTCAATATTTAATTATACATATTATTAATATATTTTCAATCTTCAAATTCCGCAAGCACATAATATCCTCTGCTTGTCTCTCCGACTTCTTTAACAACTCCATGTCTTGACTTAAGCCTGTCAGGAGTTGAGTAATTGCCTGACATAGCAACTGCTGGCTCAATAGTATAATAATAACTGCTTGGAAGCTTTCCCTCAGTTATCTCAACCTCATCACCCTGCTTAACAAGATTAGGCCTGCTCATTGTAAATTCCATCTGTCTCATAACCAGTCTCCTTTATAAATTGATTTTCTCCAGACATTTTCTCGTATAGTCATCAACCTTTTCCTTAAGATATGTGTTAGCGCCATCCTCTATGTCAAAGCCGCTATCCATCATCTCTTTAGCCGCATCTGAGGCTTCTTTTAAAGTCTTGGCATCTGTGAATACGTCTGCTATTCCGAAATCAAAATCACCACTCTGTCGTACCCCAAAGAAATCTCCCGGACCACGCTGTTTCAAATCTTCCTCTGCTATCTTAAAACCATCATTGGAATATTGCAGTATATCCAGCCTGTCCTTTATCTTCTTGGATTTATTGCCAGTAACAAATATACAATACGACTGGTACTTTCCTCTTCCGACACGTCCTCTTAACTGATGAAGCTGTGCAAGTCCGAATCTTTCAGCATTTTCAACCATCATAACCGTGCTGTTAGGAACATTTACCCCAACCTCAATAACTGTCGTAGATACAAGCACATCTATCATTCCGCTGGCAAATCTTTCCATAATCTCATTCTTATCGACTGGACGCATTTTACCGTGAAGATACTCAATTCGCACGCCTTTAAGTTCAGCTCTTAACTTATCCGTGTAATCTATTACATTTTCCGCTTCAATATTCTCGCTATCCTCAACCATAGGACATATTACATAGCACTGTCTGCCCTCGCTGACCTGCTTTTTAATAAATGCGTATGCCTTTGGCCTGTATGAATCATCCACAACACAATTCTTTATTGCAAGTCGGTCTGATGGCATTTCATCTATAATAGATATATCCAAATCGCCATATAATATAATCGCAAGAGTTCTTGGAATTGGTGTTGCACTCATCACAATTATATGCGGATTGTTCCCCTTATCTGACAACTGTTTTCTCTGGTTGACACCAAATCTGTGCTGTTCATCTGTTATTACAAGTGCCAGATTATTATATTCAACCTTCTCCTGAATAAGTGCGTGAGTACCAACTACTATATCAATAGTACCATTTTTTATATCATCATACACTTTTCTCCTGGCAGATTGTGTCATAGAACCTGTAAGAAGTCCAACATTAATATCTATACCGGCATTGGCGAACATATTTCTTATAGACTCATACTGCTGCCTGGCAAGTACCTCTGTAGGAACCATCATTGCCCCCTGATACCCTGCAAATGCTGTATTCATAAGTGCAAGCACAGCGACAATCGTCTTACCAGAACCAACATCTCCCTGTATAAGACGACTTGTAAGATGCTTTCCACTCATATTATTCTTAACCTCTTCCCATGTTCTTAGCTGTGCATGAGTAAGCTTAAACGGAAGCTGGTTAATGAACTCTCTTGTCTTTACATTATCAGGGATAACATAGCTATTAGGTATTCTTTCGTTAGAAGCTTTCATATTAAGAGTTGCAAGCACGAACAGAAAAAATTCCTCAAATGCAAGCCTATGCCTTGCAATAATATAATCATCCATACTCTGCGGAAAATGTATATTAACCATCGCATAATTATGCTCTGCAAGATTATACTTTTCCCTTATATATTCAGGTATATATTCCTTTTCCAACCCGATTTTATATTTATCAAGTGCCTGTGTTACTGCTTTTACAACAGTCTTGTTAGATAATCCTTTCGTCAGAGGATATATAGGCATAAGCTGACCTTTAACCTCATTGTACCGAGCCATTGTATACATCTGCGGCTGTTCTAATATATAACTGTCTTTCTTATGGTTCACTTTTCCCCTGAATACATAATGTGTTCCTATTCTTAATGATGCTTTCAAAAATAGCATATTATACCATACACATTTTATCGCACCGCCTTCTGAATCCTTAATGATAACAGACAGCATTTTAAGCCTTCCATTACCATATATATCAGGGCTTCCAACTACCGTTCCCTCTATAGCAGCAATCTCTGTATCATCATCAATTGAACTAATAAAAACAGGCTCTTCATATACATCGTAATCTCTCGGATACAGCTTTACGAGATCTTCTACTGTGTATACAGAAAGCCTGTTTAGATTGTTAGCAGTTACAGCCCCTACTCCTTTTAATTGAGTAATATCCATACATCTACTCCATATCTGACAGCTTATATGCGTGTCATCATCAATTAAATAAAGGGCTAATATCTTTAATTATTATTCAACAGATACTATATAATAGTATACTGGCTGGCCACCATACTGAAGTTCCACATCAACACCGTCAAACTTCTCTTCTATCTGTGATACAAGTTCGTTGGCATCATCTTCCTTAATATCCTGTCCATAGTATACGCTTATAAGTTCTGAGTCATCATTCACAAATGTATCAAGCATATCTATAAGTGTTGTATTCATATCTGTTCCAACAGCCGCAAGTCCCTTGTCACCAAGTCCAAGGTAATTGTTCTTCTTAATCTCTTTGCCGTCAATTGAAGTATCTCTTACAGCATATGTTAATTCACCTGACTGTACAGTTGAAAGTGAATCAAGCATAGCCATCTCGTTCTCTTCTGCACTTCTTGTCATCTCAAAGTTAATCATAGCTGTAATTCCCTGAGGAATTGTCTTTGTTGGAATAACAACAATCTTCTTATCCTCAATAATTGAAGCAGCCTGATTAGAAGCAAGAATAATATTGCCATTGTTAGGAAGAACAAATATAGTATCTGCATTAATCTTCTCTGCGGCATTAAGAATATCCTCTGTTGATGGGTTCATTGTCTGTCCACCCTGTATTACTTCATCAACACCAAGACCCTTGAATATCTCTGCTATACCTTCACCAGCAGCTATTGTAACAAAACCGAAATCTTTCTTAGGTTCCTGTTCCTTCTTCTCCTGCTCGTGCTTCTTCATAGCATCTGCGGCAATAGCTGACTGCATCTCTGACTGTGCCACAACCTTCTGGTTATGTTCTTCTCTCATATTGTCAACCTTCATCTTAGTCAGCTGACCGTATTCAAGCCCCTTTTCAAATGCCTGACCAGGATGGTTAGTATGAACATGAACCTTAACGATATCATCAAGATTAACGCACACAATTGAATCACCGATTGATGAAAGAAATGCCTTAAAGTCCGCCTCTGTCTTTTCATCAAATGACTTTTCAAGCATAATTATAAATTCTGTACAGTAACCAAACTTAATATCTACATCTTCAATGGCAGCACCTTTTCCAGGCATACTAGAACCAGATTTAAACTCAGCATTAGGTTCTGTAATTGTGAAATCTGTAACCTTTCCAGTAAGGGCATCTAACATTCCCCTAAGAACAACTACAAGTCCCTGTCCACCTGAATCTACTACTCCAGCTTCCTTTAATACTGGTAACATCTCTGGTGTCTTAGCAAGCACTTCCTCTGCATAATCAATAATCACTGATAATGCTTCTTCTAAATCTGTCACATTCCCTGCAACCTCTGCCGCTTTATCAGATACACCCTTTGCAACTGTAAGGATTGTTCCTTCCTTTGGCTTCATAACAGCCTTATAAGCTGTCTCTGTCGCTCTCTGTGTTGCAACTGCAAGTGTCTCAACAGTTATCTCACTAACGTGTGACATTTCCTTAGTAAAACCTCTAAGAAGCTGAGAAAGAATAACTCCTGAATTACCTCTTGCTCCTCTTAATGAACCTGTAGAAATAGCTTTAGAAAGACTCTCCATTGTTGGATTGGCAATTGCACTTACCTCTTTCGCCGCTGACATAATTGTAAGAGTCATATTAGTTCCTGTATCACCATCTGGTACTGGAAATACGTTAAGGTCATTAATCCATTCTTTCTTTGATTCAAGATTCTTAGCTCCTGCAAGAAACATCTTCTGCACAAGTGCTGCATCTATTGTAGTAGTAGCCACTTTATTTCCTCCATTCTGCCATAAACAAGGCCCGTCAATCTACTTTATAAAAACAATTAATCTATAACACGAACGCCTTCAACATATATGTTAATCTTTTTAATTTCAAGGCCTGTGAATTCAGATACTTTGTACTTTACATTCTCAATAAGGTTGTCAGCAACTGTTGAAATGCTTACACCATAAGAAACTATAACGTGAAAATCAACTTCTATTCTATTGTCACTGTCTATCTCAACCTTAATACCTCTTGTAAGACTATCACCTTTTAACAGCTTAACAAGACCATCTTTCATACTTACTGCCGCCATTCCGACAATTCCGAAACACTCAACTGCTGTTGAACCAGCATACTGAGCAACAACATCACTTGAGATGGATACTTTTCCTAATTTGTTGTTTAATGTTCCATTCATATCTAGCCTCCATACTGCGACTTGTATTTTAAGGAATCTATGCAAAGCCTCTTATGAAGCATATTTGCAAGAAGTTTTGCGCAGTCAAACTTTCCCCACATATAAAGTATATTTTCATTATACTATCAAAGCTAAAATAAATAAAGTGAATTACGCAATTTTATTAAATTGTGCAATTCACTTTAATGTACTGATATAAATTTTCGAAAATTAATAGCATTAGGCACGCTCAACTTTACCTGAACGTAAGCAAGAAGTACATACATACATCTTCTTTGTTGCTCCATTAACCTTAACTCTAACAGACTTAACGTTAGAATTCCAAATCTTATTAGATCTTCTATGAGAATGACTCACTGCATTACCAAAGTGAGCACCTTTTTCGCAAACTGCACATTTAGCCATATCAATTACACCTCCTTACCGGTATTGGGTAAATTTACCCACAACAGAAATTATTGTATCAGAACATATTACATTTTGCAACACCTTTTTACTAAAAATATTACATTTTAATGACAAAACATATTATAACCTATAATAATAAGAGCAATTATTATAACTATATGCCAGAACATACTACCTGTAAAGATTAACCCTATAATCATTCCAACCGCAATCCAGAACATAATAAAGCCCAACATTCTGCACATAACAATCCTCTTCTTATGTACACTGCCCTTATCTTTATGATGTTATCAATACATATGGCGCAGATATACATATTATCCATTTTGTAAATGTATATGCTGTATACTCATTTTTTATAATCTATTCTTCATCTGTAACATCACTGATAGCTTCATCAATATCATCATCCATCTTTACATCACCAAACTTGCCAGTTATTCTGTCAACCACATCTGGAACCATATCCAAAATCTTAGTTACAGTATCCTGATTTTTGATATTAACAAGCTTAGTTGCACCATTCTGGATAACAAGAACAGCACTTGGAGACATCTTGCCTCCCATACCACCGCCGGCGTTATTCTTCTTATCACCAGCAAATGCACCGGCCCCAACACCAAACGATACATCAACTAATGGAAGTATAATTGTATCATTAACGTGTACCGCTTCCCCAACAACTGTCTTAGCTGATAAAAAGGAATCCATACCCTTAAAAAGCGATGCAACAGTTTCATTAAAATCATTCTTATTCTCTGCCATATTAATCCTCCATTACTAACCCTTATTAAACACAAGCTTTCTAAACCTGTTGTTTTTATATATTCTTAAAGCTATCAAAAGCAGGCGGTATATTCTTACCCTGCCTTTCATATATATATCCCCTTCCAGCACTTTCTGTTCAAATTCAGGGGTTATATTAAACTGAACACCTGTAATTCCATATATAACCGCAATCACTCCTAATATCCTGCCTGTCATATATGGTTCTTCACAACCATAGCGCATATTAACATCATACTTAACCGGTGTTATTTCTCTTATAAGTTCTTTAAGTTCCTTCTTAATAAGCCTTACAAGTTCTTTATTCTCTTCATCATTAATAATTACTTTTAAATCATTAATCTTCTGCCAAGCACTTCGCTTCTTATCCACAATGGCTTTTAAAAGCTTTTTAAACTTGCTCTTTATGCTTATAAGCTTATCTTTCACACTATTAAGTGCTGCTTTCAGCCTGCCAATGAGGTCTTTTTTCTTATGAGGCTGGCTGACTGACTGCCTATTATGTTTATCATCCTCATTATGCTGGTTATTACTTCTGCTTTCTATATGTTGCTTTATGTCAGCTTTTTTATGAATTTCTTCCAGCCTTTCTTTAGAAGAACTCCTTGAGGCTTTTTCATCTGTCTTTTCTAAAGCTTCATCTGCCACCATCTTTTTATCAGCAACGGCTTTTTCAGCTTCTAATGCTTCAACCTGCACAGCAGTATCCTGACTATTGCCAGCACCACTTGTTTCATTCTGTCTACCAGCAGCGTATTGTCCGGCAGTTTCCTGACTGCTGTCCGCCACATACATATCATCAATGCACTTATCGCCTTCTTTATTCTTTTGCTTCTTCTCCTTATCCGAATTATTATCGAATATTTTAAAGAACATAGCATATGCCTTAACCGATAAGTCATTAGCATATGATGCTTTTAGCCTAAGAACATTAAGAAGCCAGCTTATCTTAATATTTGCCGTAAGCCTGCTATGATAATCAGCACTAATATTATATCTTACCGGCACGAATAAAACCATAAGCACCAGCAGAATTAATATTCCAAGCAATGATAGAAGCACTATTCCTGCTATTTTAAGAATTAATAATATAATATGAACCATTAATGCCCCCATTATTATTTATTGCCAAATCCAAGATATTCTCTTATATCAAATCCACCTGTAGCATTATACACTTCATCAATTATATCTCTCACAAGATTAAGTGCCTCATCACGTCCTTTAGCAAGTCCAACTACATATATTTCTTCGTTTACATTTTTATTCTTAAAATGTGGTTGTAAAAGCATATTAGCCGAATATATATCCAGAATATTGCAAGTGTTAGAAGCAAGTGTTATCAAAAATGTATCTGCACAAAATCTGTTCTTTCTTATATGTCCAAATACTTTATATTTATCTTTCTTTGCATTCTCACCAATATACAGCTTTCTATACCACTTCACAATATTCCTCGTTTCCAAGCAGTACAAGACCGCTTAATATACATTTATTGTCCGGCAATAATCATTCTTACTACTTCAACAACAGCCTTCTTCTCAGCTTCATCACTGCACTGTATTAATGAACTGTTGATATAATCCTGAATTTCTTCCGTATTATTAAAGAACACTGGAAGCATTGATAATACAGCCGCCATAACTGCTCTTTTAACACTTTGCTGACAGTCTGTAAATAACCTATCAAGCTCTGTAATAAGCTTTTCTGCCGCCATATCAGCATATGAATCATCAGGAATTTCATCAAAATATTCTTTAGGCGATATATCAACAAAGTCACTTCCTGACTGAAGCTTGCCGATTGCTTCAAGCGAGCTGTACATATCTGACAGTGCAAGTTCATCTAATGTATCATTAAGGTTGGCAGCAGCATACTGTGTTGCAAAATCAGCCGCCATTACAGTTTCTAATATACGCTCCTGTTTGCCCTCAAAAGCTGTAAAGAGTTCTGCTATCTCATCAAGCTCCTGCTCATCTTCAAACAGGCTCTTAGACTTAAGAATAATATCTTTAGCAACATTTACCTCTGTATTATCCCCTATTGTATTATTATCAGATAATATAATTGTATACAAATCATTAATTATCTGGGCAAGAAGCACATATATATCAGCTGCATTGTTCATCTTCTCTGTAGCTATATCAAGTGCACCCCTTAAACGTGTGTACTCACTGCTGTCAAGATTTTTATAATCTGCATTCTTTAACGTTACATAGAAATCATTCATATCCTTAAAGAACATTGAGTCTTTATCAGCATCTTTTAACATCGCACTTGTACTTAACGAATAATAGAAATCATCAATTGTCTGTTTCTGTGCTCCGTGATACAGCGTAAATGCATCTTTAATATGATCATAAAATCTTGCTTTTGACATTCTTATCGGAAGCTGGCCAACCATTTCAGATATTCTTCCATTGATAGATACATTATCTTTATCAGATAAAATGTAGTGCATTATGTCATTAGTCATATATGTATTATAGTATTCCTCATCAAGTTCATCATCCTTAAAGCGGTATTCTACTCTGTTCAATACATATTCGTATATCTTAAACTTGTCAACATAATCAGTTATGCTTTCCATAATAGCTATAAGACGGTTTCTTAGCGAACTAATCTTGTCTGTAAGAACATCTTCACTGGCAACAGCTGAATCTATGGAAGAAATCTCTATTATCTCATTGACACCCTGGAACATTTCAAGAAACAGCTCATCATCTATCTCATTATCCTTAATCATATTAAGAATTGTATAATAATTCATAGACATCTTAATATAAGCAAGACCATTATATAATGATGACAATCCCTTTCCATATTTAACAAGATTATCTGATAAATTCTTACCCTTTGTTATCTCACTGGCAATATATCCTAAATTCTTCATATACCTATTTCCAATCGTTAATTTTAATCAATGATTAATTTAAATTAAGCTTATCAAGCTTATCGCAGAAATCAAATGTTGCGAAATAATCTTTTGGTGTCTCTGCTCTTCTTATCATCTGTACACTTCCATCTTCCTTAAGCAGAAGCTCTGCTGATCTTAACTTACCATTATACTGGTACCCCATAGAATAACCATGTGCTCCAGTATCGTGAATAATGAGATAATCTCCCATATCAATCTTTGGCAGCATTCTGTCAATTGCAAATTTATCACTATTCTCACAAAGTGAACCTGTTACATCATACTTGTGGTCACAAGGCTCATTTTCCTTACCTGCTACTGTAATATGATGATAAGCACCATAGATAGCTGGCCTCATAAGATTTACTGCACATGCATCAACACCAATATACTCCTTATAAATGTGCTTCTCGTGGATAGCCTTTGTTACAACACAGCCATAAGGTGCAAGCATAAATCTTCCAAGCTCTGTATATATTGCAACATCCCCCATACCAGCTGCTGTAAGAATTTCATCATATACCTTATGAACGCCAGCACCGATAACAGCAATATCATTAGGTGTCTGGTCTGGCTTGTATGCAACACCAACTCCACCAGAAAGGTTAATAAACTTAATATCAGCTCCTGTCTTATCACGAAGTTCTACAGCAAGCTCAAATAAAATCTTGGCAAGTGTTGGATAGTATTCATTAGAAACTGTGTTACTTGCAAGGAATGAATGTATACCAAAATGCTTAACACCCTTGCTCTTTAATATCTTAAAGGCTTCAATAATCTGATCGTGTGTCATACCATACTTGGCATCACCCGGATTGTCCATAATTGATGTTCCAAGCTGGAAATATCCGCCAGGGTTATATCTACAACTCATAGTTTCCGGGAACTTTCCATCAAGTATTTTATCTAAGAATTCAATGTGTGTAATATCATCAAGATTAATTGTTGCACCAATCTCATTGGCATAAGCATATTCTTCTGCTGGTGTATCATTAGATGAGAACATAATCTCACCCGGCTTATAATCAAGTGCATACGCCATCATAAGCTCTGTCTCAGATGCACAATCAACTCCACAGCCGTACTCCTTTAATATATTTAATATGTATGGATTAGGGGTAGCTTTTACCGCGAAATACTCTCTATAACCTTTATTCCATGCAAATGCTTCTTTTAATCTCTTTGCATTATCTCTTATTCCCTTCTCATCATAAAGATGATAAGGTGTAGGATATGTCTTATCAATCTCCTTAAGTTGCTCTAATGTTACAAATGTCTTCTTTTCGCTCATCTTACTCTCCGTTCCACATTCCTGTTACGTATTAAAGTCTGTACTTTTAACAGATTTCATTGAATGTAATTTATATATTTTTCCACGTTGAATTGTATATTAGTTATGACAATTCGTCAAGTACGGTTATTCTAACTTATCATTGTCCTGATTTAATACAAAATGGCAGGAAGCTGTAATCTGCTGGCTGTGCACCTCTCCCTCACACGCCATATATACCGCTCCTGCCATATTATTAATATTAAAACCACAAATTAATATGTAAGATTAGCACATCCCTTAAATGATGTAGGGTCAATCTTTACATCTTTGCCATACTGTGCACTCTTAAGATTAAAGCAGTTAAGAAATGCTTCACTTTCAATTCTTTCAAGTGTCGATGGAAATTCTACTTTCTCCAGCCTCTGGCAGTTCTCAAAAGCATTGTTGCTTATAACCTTAACACCTTCCGGAAGCACAACCTCCACAATGTCATCTCTATTAGCAAATAATTCTTCTGGAAGACAAGTAAAGTCACTCATATCTATCTCTTTATATGTTCTGTTGTATAATGTAACCTTAATTCTTTTATTGTTCATAATCTTTCCCTCACATTCTACATTGCTATCAATTGCAAAGCGGCAATGTTCGCTGTCTATTTAAACCAGCAGTGTTAATGCTGGTTATAATCTTTAATTCATATTAAGCATTTTAAGGACTGACTGACTTGTGCTAAGCAGACCATTCTTATAGTATCCTAAAGCACTGTTATCATCACTGTAATTATTGTATGCTGTATTATATGTATTACTATCATCACTTGTATTAATAGTCGATGATACCGCTAACAGCTTTGATAATATTGCTTTATATGTATTAATTACATATTTGTAATCATCATAGCTGAACAGCACATTGGAACTGCTTGTTCCTGATGATGCACGGCTCTTTAATACTGCATCAGATATATTGTACTTATTAGCTGTTATCTGGTTTCTAAGTGCTGAAAGCTCCTGGTTATTCTCTCCCTGCTGGCTGTTATTCTGGGAATCAACCATTATTCCTGTATCGCCAACACATATACTCTGTGAAAGATCTGTAGCACCAGCTCCATCAATTGTTGTTGAATCGGAAGAAAGTGCTCCACCTAATATATCATTAATTCTGTCTATATATCCTAATGTCTCTTTATATGGAGGAACTCCACCATATTTGCTTACAGAACCACTTCCAGCATTATATGCAGCAAGGGCAAGTGTAACATTACCATTGTAATCATCTAAAAGATACGCAAGCATCTTCGCTCCACCTGTAATATTCTGTCTTGCATCAAATGGATCTTCAACGCCTAACGATTCTGCCGTTGTCGGCATAAGCTGCATAATCCCCTGTGCCCCACAATATGATACTGCTTCTGTATCAAAATCCGACTCTGCCTTTGCAACCGCCTTTAACAGGTTAACATTGACACCATATTCATTGGATACTTCATTAAATATATCATCTAATGACTCGCTTCCTGAACTTATGTTGTTAATTACATTATCAAAATCAGTTGCACCAGCCGGTTTAATATTATCTCCCTGACTTACAAGATATACATTACCATCTAACATATTAACTGAATCTACTACCATTACTCACCAGTTTCCTTCTTTTCTTAATTGTCTATACATTGTATATGCATCTGAAAGTATCTGTTTCTCATTCGGATATTCCAGAAGATGATACGCCTCGTGATACTTATAGTAACCTGCATCGTAAAAAAATTCTTCTTTCTGAGGCACACAGTCATAGCTGTCGGATTCACACAGATACCAGTGAACGATCTTATCGATATTCTTGTGTCCAGCCTTAAATGAATAATTCGTACTGCCAATGTAAGCTCTTATTCTTACATCAGCACCTGCCTCCTCATTCACTTCACGCACAGCTGTCTGTTCATAAGTTTCTCCCTTTTCGACTGTCCCCTTTGGAAGTACCCAGCCATCTCGTGAATTCATAAAATTCTTATATAATACAAGAACTTTGCCTCTGAATATTACTACTCCTCCACAGCTTACTGCTTCTGACATATCGTTTCCTCCAATCCATTATACAATGCTGATATTTTTTTATCAAGGCTAAATGTTTGACATAGCGTGCTGTTTTCTGACATTTTTCGCAATCTCTTATATATATGACGTCATCAACAAATAAGCTCCTGCCAAACATATTAACATATTATTGAAAATACGCATCAAATACAGCCTTCGCTATATACTGTGCACTTGATACACCTGAATAGCCACCCTCAAGCACAACACTTACTACAATCTCTGGTGTCTCTGCCGGAGCAAATCCAACAAACCACGAATGTACATTATCACTATTATCGTATTGTGCCGAGCCAGTCTTACCAGCAGCATTATATGATGACCATCTCATTGAACCACCTGTACCTGAATCAACAACCTCTTCCATACATTCTGTAAGATACTGTGCTTCGTCACTTGTCATAAGCTTGTCAATAACTGTTGGTTTATTCTGTTTTACTACTTTGCCATAAGCATCTTCTATTCTGTCAACCAGATATGGTGTCATCATTGTACCATCATTAGCCACTGTTGCAGCTATCATAAGATTATGGAGTGGACTTATCATAGTTTTTCCTTGTCCAATTGCAGTTTCCTGTGCTTCACTTATGCCTGACTCCTCACTCAGTGCAAATGAACTTTTATTATATTCAAATGCGACCGGTATATTCTTATTAAATAAAAATGAGGTGCATAGATTCTTAAATGAGGTCAGCTTAAGTCCTGCACCTATATGCGAAAAGGCTGAATTACAGGAATTAGCAAAAGCATCTACAAGATCTTGCTTTCCATGTGCTTTTCCATCTGCACATGGAATTGTTGTTCCACCTTCCTCATAATCACTTCCGTCGCATACATACATAAATGAATTATCTGTACCATTTTCCCTTATATACTCAAGTGTTGTAAGTATCTTAAAGGTTGAACCCGGTGCATACAATCCTTGTGTAGCCCTGTTTAAAAGAACCGACTCAGAACTATCATAATTAATCCATTTATCATAATCTTTATCTACCAGATTAGGGTCAAAATCAGGCTTGGAAACCATTGCCAGTATCTTTCCTGTAGAACTTTCCATAACTATCACAGCACCTTTGTTACTGCCAAGTGCCTTATATGCTGCCTTCTGCAAGGTTGTATCCAATGTTGTATACACATTATGTCCCTTTGCCTTATCGCCTGTTAAATCATTGGATATCTGATCAAATATATTATCTGTCTCAGATAACAGATAATAATTCTCTGTTGACTCAATTCCCATCTTTGTCTTGGAATTATATCCTATGACGTGACAAAAAAGCTTTTTCTGTGGATACACTCTTGTCTCTGTACCGTCATCAGCCGTGTCAGTCGTTGCAAGCACTGTTCCATCAGAAGCATATATATTGCCTCTCACAACCTTATCAGCCTGATTATCTATTCTTTTATTATATGGATTGTTAATAACATCTTTGGCATCTTTGATATTAAATACGCAAAGATATACTATCATAATTGCAAATAAGCCTATAAACACAAAAGATATTATATTAGTTTCCCTGTTTCTAAGGCCTTTTTTACTTCCTTCTACAATATCCGTTTCTTTTTCTTTACGCCTGATGTTTCTTCGGCGTTGTTTTTGCTGTTGATTGTTTTTTTGAATTTTTACCTTTTCTGTCATCTTCATACTCGCTTTCATCAAGTCTCATATTATACATTCCATTAATCAGTGCAAACATCACTAACGAACTTATTATAGAGCTTCCTCCATAACTTACGAACGGCAGTGTTACACCAGTCATCGGAATAAGCTTTATTGCTCCTCCAACTGTAAGGAACACCTGAAAGCCATATGTAACTCCAAGTCCAACTGCGACAAGCCTGTAAAACAATGTCTTACATCTTGATGCAATGTTCATCATAAGTATAAGATTATTAAGGCATACCAGTAATAACGATATAGCAAATATTAATCCAAACTCCTCTGAAATAGCTGAGAACATAAAATCCTTTTCTGCAACAGGAATTTTATCCGGCATACCCTGGCAAAAACCATATCCAAACCACGAACCCATTCCTATTGAAAACAGCGACTGGCATACCTGATAACCACTATCATCAATATGGCTCCACGGATCTTTCCATATTATAACTCTTTTTCTTACATGAGAGAAAAGCTTATATGCGATAACACCTGCAACTCCTCCACCCATAATACCTGCACCTGCATATAACACATTCTTGGTTGCAATATAAAGCATAGCAATATAGACCACGAAAAATATAAGTGCTGCTCCAAGATCTGTTGACAGCACAAGTATTATAACATGAAGTGCGGCAAATGCTGTAACTACAGCAGTCTGTCTGAATGTTGTTGCTTTATTAAACATCGAAGCTACAAACATTACATATAATATCTTTACAAATTCTGCCGGCTGTACTGACACAGGTCCCACGGTAAGCACAAGATTAGCTCCATATATCTTATTGCCAAGAAGAACTGCCAGCAGAAGCACAAGTCCTGTGCCACAGTATATCCAGCCCATTTTTCTGAAGCTTTTCACCGTCTTTAACAGCCACGGAATGGCAAGTGTAAGCAATGTGCCCGCAACAGCTATCGCGAACTGCTTTACGCATTTGGTATAACTTAATCTTGCTATCATAACAAAGCCAACCGCCATCAGCATACACATATTATTAACAAGCAGTCTTGATGCTTTAGGATAAAATACCATATAAAGCATAATAACTGCACCAAGATATACCAGCTGTGCAAAATACAGATATATATAATTCATATCATCATACACAACATACATTATAAGATAACCAGTAAAATGTACAATTACCATTATAATATTCTGTATCCGGTATATCTTTTTTCTTTTATCTTCATTTCTTATTACTGCACCCCTGTATGCCGCGAGTGCATAGAAAGCCATAAGAAATGCAAGTACATATTTTGATAATTCCAAACAAACTGTCTGCATAATTAATTGACTCCTCTATAGAAATGTCCCTTATATGGCGATACCCCCTCAAAGCTTAAAGCTTTCTTTATTGTAAAAGTATCTTCATCTATGAACTCAAATCTTAACGACCTAACGCCAAGGTCATTTCTTTTAAGTTCCTCTGTTAAATCAAATGTGCCTGCCCACGTCACTGTGTAACAATAACTGCATACGCTCTCAACTATGTAGCTTACATCACTACCCTGCTTTAAAAGAGTTGTACTACACTTCTTATCACATATTCCATAAGTCTTTCTAACACACGATTTAGATACCATAGCAGGTATTTTTCCATACACAATAATCTCACTTCCAGCAGTCAGAGTATCCTGTAACTCAGAATTATTAAGCTCAAGCGGAAGTGTGTGGGATAGCAGCCTTACCCCCGCCTTATCAGCAATATCTTTCAATTCATAACCTGCATACTTATTAAATACATACAGTCCTGTATCAGTAATTATATCTTTAACTTTAGACTTTCTGCTTCCTATAAGTCCGATTTCTTCAATATTTCTTACAAGATAGCCATCTATTATTGTTCCGGCATTATGTTCTATATCATCAAGCATTGCCGAAAGCTGTCTTACCCTGCTCTGTTCAAGAATATAAGGAAGTGCTATAAACAGCTTAATTCCCATTTTGTTAATTTTTTCACACACTTTAATAAATCTCTGCCGGTCGCTGTAATACATTCCAAAATCAAGATATATTCTTCCAACTGCAATATCCAGCTTATTATCAGGACTGCTGACTATATCAATCACCGAGCTGACAATATCAAAGGAATGACAATATACTGTACATAACATCTTGCCAGCATTATCTGACACATCATTATATTGGCTTTCAATACCTGTGCTATTATTGTGATACTCATTATGTGCATCACAATCCGAACTTAATATGCTATTATCCTGCTCGTTATATGTCATACAGCAGGGATTTATTATACTATCGTCCGGCTCTTTATATGTCCTGCAATATGAACTTAATATATTATTATCAAGCTGTGCTATAACTTCTCTTCTTAGCTTCTTTAATTCTCCAACCGATAAGAACACATCATTATCCATATGAAGTTCTATGCCAGACACTTTATATCCGGTGTTACCTGTCATTATAAGCTTGCTCTTAACATCTTCGTAATCGGCTGGCTGTTTTAAAGCTTTAGTCACCTCACTGCCTGATATGCTTGCACTGAATTGACCAGTCACAGCGGTAAGACTTAATGGTGAGCCTTTCACAGCCTCCATATACATATCAATATCTCTTTCAAAGCTTGTCTGCACATACTTTTCTTTTACAAGTCTTTCAAGAAAAGAATTCTTCATTCTGTTAATAATTCTGTCCTTGTACAGATTATATTTTCTTGGAAGATTGACCACTAAAGTATTACCCGCCTTAACAAACGAGCCACTCTCAAAGCTGTGTTCCTTGTCAATCTCGAATACATCCTGTGGATTAATATCCTTTAATGCTTTAAATGTAACCCTTCCCTTATCATTACTAACGACCTTTAATGCTTCACTCCCCCTATGATTAGGACGTTCATACGACATCATCTCCTTACCCTTCTTGCTGTTATAAAACCCTGTCGTAAAAGAACCCCTGTTATATATATCGCATAGATTATCTATATCTTTCTTAGTTACTTTATAGCCTTTTCTTCCATATTTAATGTATTCATCAACATAATGCCTATATACAGAAGTAACATATGCAGCATAGGTCACATTTTTCATTCTTCCTTCTATCTTTAACGAATACACACCAGCTTCTATTATATCTGGAAGTATAGGCAGGGCACACATATCTTTAGGACTTAATGCAAAGGAATTATCTTTGTCGTTAATCTGACTGTCATTATCATATACTTTATAAGAAAGCCTGCAGGGCTGTGCACATCTTCCCCTGTTGCCGCTTCTTCCACCTCTGAAACTGCTCATAAGACATTGTCCCGAGTAACAATAACACATAGCACCATGAACAAAGCTTTCAATCTCCATATCTGGACAATCTTTATGAAGCTGTGCAATCTCAGTTAATGTCATCTCTCTTGAAGTGACAACACGCTCTGCCCCCATATCCCACAGAAGCTTAGCACCAAGACTGCCTGTCTGTGTCATCTGTGTGCTTGCGTGTATGTCCATATCTGGAAAATGCTTCTTTATAAGCCGCATAACTCCTAAATCCTGAACAATAACCGCATCAAGTCCGTGTTCATAAAATGGTCTTATATATGAAATCAATTGTCCTTCTATCTCTTTCTGCTTAAGAAGTGTATTAACTGTAAGATATATTCTGCACCCAGCTCTATGTGCATAGTCAAGTGCCTCAAGCATCTCCTCATTATTAAGATTGCCTGCGTATGCCCTTGCACCGAACATATCTCCTCCAAGATACACCGCATCTGCCCCTGCATTAATAACAGCCTTACATATTTCAAGAGAACCTGCTGGTGCAAGAACTTCTATTCTGTTGTAGTTGTTACCATGTGTTAATTCCATAATATATCATTTATCCTCATTCTATAATACTTATTAATCAAATCGGGACTGTAGCACATTGTCCCCAGCCCCGCTAAATATAATTATTTCTTTGAATCATTAAGTTCTGTTTCAAGCTTTACAATGGTATTTTGAAGCTTCTCTATGTTACCCTTCAATTCCTCAATCTGCTTATCAGCAGACTCAGACTTTATCTGTGCTGCAATAAGTTCGTGCTTAAGGTCATAGATTTCCTTATCTTTATTCTCAATCTCTAAAGATAAACCATCACCAAGCTTCTTTGCCTTAAAATAATCATCGGCAACATTAAGATACATAAGATTAGCTCTTATCTCTGCTGACTGCTTTCTAAAATTCTCGTCTTTACCGAACTCAGCAAGTTTATTATTAATATATGATGCTATCTTCTGAAGATATTCTTCACTTTCATATCCTCCCAAAGTAAATACTTTTCCACCTATGATTACCTCTGTTGTATTCTTTGATGACATCTGCATCCTCCTGACCTGCTTAACAATAATATATAGTAAGTATACAATATCTACTCTCTTAGTTCAATACCAAGATTATCATATGCTTTCTTTGTTGCAACTCTTCCTCTAGGTGTTCTGTTAATATAATCATTCTGTATAAGATATGGCTCATATACATCTTCAAGCGTTCCCGAATCTTCACCAATAGAAGCCGCAAGTGTCTCTATTCCAACAGGTCCTCCGTCAAATTTCTCTACAATTGTAGAAAGAATAAGCCTGTCATTCCTATCAAGTCCGTCCCTGTCAACGTCTAAAAGGTCAAGTGCATAATCAGCAACATCTTTAGTTATATTACCGTCATATTTTACCTGTGCAAAATCCCTTACCCTCTTTAATAATCTGTTGGCAAGTCGTGGTGTTCCCCTTGATCTTCTTGCAAGCTCATATGCACCATCATCATCAATATCAACACCAAGAACCTCTGCTGACCTTACTATAATCTTCTTTAATTCATCACAATTATAGAATTCAAGATGATTAACAACTCCAAATCTATCTCTTAAAGGTGCAGATAAAAGTCCTGCTCTTGTCGTTGCACCAACAAGTGTAAAATGCGGAAGGTCAAGTCTTATCGACCTTGCAGTAGCACCTTTTCCAATCATTATATCAATCTCATAATCTTCCATTGCTGGATACAGTACTTCCTCAACCTGTCTGTTAAGTCTGTGTATCTCATCAACGAACAATATATCTCCCTCACTAAGATTATTGAGTATTGCTGCCATTTCTCCAGGTTTCTCTATAGCCGGACCAGAAGTTACCTTTATATTAACTCCCATTTCATTAGCTATAATTCCAGCAAGTGTTGTCTTACCAAGTCCAGGAGGTCCATAAAATAAGACATGGTCTAGTGAATCTCCTCTCTCCTTTGCTGCCTTTATATATACTTTAAGGTTTCTTTTAACCTTTTCCTGTCCTACATAATCATCAAGCTTTAATGGTCTTAACGAATTCTCTATCTTTGCATCTTCCGTAAGGATTTCTGTGGATATTATTCTTTTTTCCACGTTGTATTTCACCTCCTCATAATTAAATACACTTTTTATAACTAAGCACTATTTTATAATCAAATGCTCTCTTATATTCAAATATTCTTTTATTTTACCTATAAAGTTGCAAGGCTTTTAAGAGCCTCCTTAAGTATTGCCTCTGAATTCTTCTTATCAATATCATCAACCTTCTTGACAGCCTTAATCGCATCCTTACTGCTATAGCCAAGTGATACAAGTGCCTCAACAGCATCATTCATAACAATAATAGAATTATCCTGCTCTGCTGCCGCATTTGCCTTATTTCTGTTATTAAGTGCCATCTCAAAGGCTTCCTCAACCTTTAACTTATCCTTAAGTTCAATAATAAGCCTCTGTGCTGTCTTAGCACCAACACCCGGACAGCTCTTTATAAGATTAACATCATCTGACAGTACTGCAAATCTTAAATCATCTGTGCTGATTGCTGATAATATTCCAAGTGCCCCCTTAGGACCTATTCCGTTGACATTTATTAATAATTTAAATACGTTAAGTTCATCTCTTGTAAGAAATCCATACAGGCTCATATCGTCTTCTCTTACGTGCAGATATGTATACACCTTTACAAATTCACCTGATTTAGGTATATTTTCAGCTGTAAGGGACGATGTCTTAATGTCATAGCCAATCCCATTATTCTCTATAACTATCCCTTCTGGTGTCATCTCAACAAATTCACCTATTATATATGAATACATTATTACTCTCCGCTCTTATATTTAAAAAATTATTTCTGATTTTATTTTGCTATTTTTCATCTTATTTCGCAAAATGCTGTTTTATAATATCATTATTTTTGTGCAGCTTTTCAGTGCATCCGAAGTTTCGAAGAAACTTCTAAGTGACTACGAAGTAGTCATATTATTACTTCCGCATTCCAAGACAATGGTTAATAAACTGCTGTGCGGTTCTTCCTGATATGCCTCCGTGACTTAATTCCCACTTATTAGCCTCAGCCATAAGCTCTTCTTCTGACATATCAAGTCCATTTTTCTTGGCAAGTCCTATTACAATATTATAATATTCTTTATTAGATGGTTTAGAATAGCTTATCTGACAGCCAAATCTATTAACAAGCGACATCTTTTCTTCAATTGTATCTGATCTGTGAAGTCCGTTAGAAGATTCCATATCATTTCTGTCGTTCCATGTTTCTTTTATAAGATGTCTTCTGTTAGATGTCGCATATATAAGAATATTGTCAGGCTTAGTTTCAACGCCACCCTCAATGACTGCCTTTAAGAACTTGTACTCAATCTCAAATTCTTCAAATGATAAATCATCCATATATATAATGAACTTGTAGTTTCTGTTCTTAATGGCCGCTATTACATTTGATAAATCCTTAAACTGATGCTTATATATCTCTATCATTCTTAAGCCCTGGTCATAATATTCATTAACAATAGCCTTGATACTTGTAGACTTACCAGTTCCGCTGTCACCAAATAAAAGAGCATTATTGGCTTTTCTGCCCTGAACAAAGTTCTCTGTATTCTCAACAAGCTTCTTTTTTTGTATCTCATATCCAATAAGATCATCTAATACAACCTTATCCATATTATTAATAGGGTTAAATGTAAGCTTTCCATTCTCTGTTGCAGATATTCTGAACGCCTTGTTAAGTCCGAACATACCTACGCCATATGCTTTATAGAATTCTGTAACCATATCAAAGAATTCATCTGCATTAGCAGCTTTGGCAAGCTTTTCGCTTAATGCCTGAACCTTTTCACTTACATTTTTATTATACATCAGCTCCTTCTTAACGATTGCCTTATAATCAGAGATTATAGAGAAACAGTCAATGCCGAGTTCTTTCTCTATAAATGAAAAATCATAATGGAAAAGATTGTAGAATACTTTAAAGTCATTCTTTGCAAATACATTAACACTTCCGTCATTAGCTCCTACCTTTTCACAGGTAATGCTGAATGGATTCTCATTAGTAATAAGAAAATATGTAAGATAATTCTGCCATAAATTCTTATCGAAACCATAATCTGTTGCAACTTCTAAAATTCTTTTTACCTGAGTATATATATCTGTAACCAGCTCTTCTTTTGATGATAATTTGTTATCAAAACGATTGAATATATCTGCCATTGATGATAAAATAGAACTGTTATCGAGATTTCCATACATAATTAATTGAGATATTTCTTTATACATTTTAGTATTCCTTTCGCCAATGTGTATATGTAACTTTTATATAATAACACATATAATATCACATTGAGAGCGAATTTTGTCACTTTTTTTAGAAATATTAGTTCGATTAACTATTGACAGCTAACGAACTAATGATATAATCTGTAAAGAACTTTGCAAAAGTTTGTAAAAGTTTTAACAGGCTTTTATTTTTTAATGATTAGTGAGGATTTCAAATGAAAATCGTATCAGATATCAACGCATTTGTGTATATTGTATTGACCATCTTCTATTGTTATCAGGGAATATACGTTATTATCGCATTGCTTGGTAAAAAGAAAAAAAAGAATTACAACACCGAAGCTAAGACACTTCACAAATACGCATTTATTATTGCCGCACGTAATGAAAATGCCGTTATCGGCAATTTAATTGACAGTATTAAGAACCAGAATTATCCTTCAGAGCTTATTGATGTTATCGTAGTAGCTGATAACTGTACTGATAATACTGCGGAGATTTCAAGACAACACGGTGCCATTGTTTATGAGCGTTTCAACAATATACTTATTGGTAAAGGCTATGCTATGGACTATGTCTTTAATAAGATATGTGAAGAACGCGGTGATTACACTTGTTATGACGGTTATTTCGTATTCGATGCAGATAATATTATCGATGTCAATTACGTCAGAGAGATGAACAAAGTATTCGACAGTGGGTACAAAGTTGTCACAAGCTATCGTAACTCTAAGAATTATGACACTAACTGGATTACAGCCGGTTATTCTTTATGGTTTATAAGAGAAGCTAAATATCTTAACAACCCACGAATGATGATTAAGACAAGCTGTGCTGTATCCGGAACTGGCTATCTTGTAGACAGCTCTATTATCAAGAAGAACCACGGCTGGAAATGCAATCTTTTAACAGAGGATATTGAATTTACTGTAACTAATATTCTTGATGGCGAAAAGGTTGGTTATTGCGAAGATGCTATGTTCTATGATGAACAGCCAACAACATTTAAACAGTCTTGGAATCAGCGTATGCGTTGGACAAAAGGCTTCTATCAGGTATTATTTAAGTATGGCAGAGACTTATTCAGGACAATGTTCAAGGAAAAGAGAATGTTCGTATCCTGCTATGATATGATAATGACACTTGCACCTGCTACTTTATTTACACTTGGAACAATACTTCTTAATGTAATAATATTATTATGTGGTGGTCTTAATCCTACATTATTCAAGCAGATTGCTGGTCCAACTGTTCAGGCTATTTTACTTGGTTTCTTTAATTTCTATATGATGCTTTTAGTAATAGGACTTATAACTTTAATAACTGAGTGGAAGAAGATTCTTGCACCTGCAAGAAAGAAGATTATGTATCTTTTCTCTTTTCCTCTCTTTATAGCTACATATATTCCAATCTCAATTGTAGCGTTATTTAAGAAGGTTGAATGGAAGCCAATTCCTCATACTGTTGTTAAGACTATTGATGATTTATCAATGACACAGTATAAGCAGTAATTCTATTAAGAATTTAAACTAAATAATGATATAAAAATAAGGGGCACCGCACTAAGAAATTAGTGCGGTGCCCCTTATTTGCTTTATTCTACAAACACAATCATTACTTTTCATTCCTGTCAATCTTTAAATCTTTGTAATATTGCATTGGAGTAACACCATATTCTTTCTTAAATGCTCTAAAAAAATGATTATACCCTCCAAATCCACCAAGCTCATATACCTCATGAATACTTTTCCCCTGCTCTATATAATGGCGGCATAAATCAAGTCTGCTCTTTACAATGTATGAATGAGGTGTCTCACCTGTCATTTTTTTAAACTCTCTTACTATATGATAACGGCTTACATAAAATTCATTTTCCAAGCGCTCCAACGAGATATCTTCTGTCAAATGTTCTCTGATATAAATAAAAATATCATCCATTACAACGTGTTTTTTCTTATTCGTCTTAATCTGTACATCCTCCTGAACAGATGAGCGAAGTGCAAGTACAAGAATCATAGTTAATAGGCTTTTCTCGTATAATGAGTGGGCAAATTTAGGCGGCTCATTATTCATCGAATAGAGCTTTTTTGATATATTCTTTATAAGCATAGCCGATTCAGTCTCAGAATGAACAATCTTAACTTGATACGGAACAAAATCAAACGCTTCATCAAGTCTTGTTTCTTCATCTGACAATTTCCTTAAAAGTTCTCCACCTATATAAAGAACATAAACTTCAAGAGGATACTTATTTTTACGATATTCAAGCTTTACTTTATTACCTGGCTTAATAAATATCAAATCCTCCATAGTACATACAATATTATCGTCCTCCTGGTGCATATACCCTATCCCACCAGCTATAAATACAATTGTATAGCTCTCCTTTTGCCCAAAGCTTCGCTGGGCACTATCCAATATTTTCAAATATTCCATTTTGTAGCCTTGCTTTTTCATATGTCTATTTTGTACACTTTCCTATTATATTTTTTGTTCATTTCGTCAAAATATACAATATATCAATTTTTCGTAGTTTGCAAGCAATATTTGTATATGGATATCAGCATAACCCCAATATAATAAGATTGTAGCTACTAAAACAATATAAATGTTTGGAGGTAAATTATCATGAAAGAAACAAGACCTTTTTCCATGAAGGACAAAATTGGTTACACTCTTGGCGATTTGGGATGTTGCTGTACTGAGCAGTTCCGTGCCATGTATCTTGCTATTTTTTATACACTGGTATTAAAAGTTAATCCAGTACACGTAGGAATCCTTATGCTTGTTACAAAGTTTTGGGATGCTATAAATGACCCTTTAATTGGTGCACTTGTTGATAGCCACAAAAACAAAGGAAAAGGAAAATTTATTCCTTGGATTAAATTCTTTGCTTTTCCAACTGCAGTACTCTGTATATTAGGATTTGTTAACGTAAGCAATTTCGCTTATGGTGCACGTATTGCTTATATGTTCATTACATATATTGTTTACGAAATTATGTACACATGTGTCAACGTTCCATTTGGTAGTCTTTCAAGTGTAATGACTGATGATGTTAACCAACGTACTGACCTTTCTCGTTTCAGAAGTCTTGGCGGTACAATTTTTATGACAGTTATCGTTATTGCTGGACCATTATTCTTATATAAAGATAACCAGCCAGTACCTAGCCATTTCCTTATTATGTCAGCAATCTGTGCAGTTATTGGATTAATCTGTCTTATGTTTACATCTCATTGGTGTAAAGAGCGTATTATTACAGAGCCAGTTGTTGAGAAAAAAGAAAAGTTTAACTACTTCCAGGTAATTAAAGATATTACTAAAAACAAAGCATTACTCGGAGTTATGTTATCAAGCTTTATCGGTATTGTTGGAGCAGGTATGGTTAACGGATTAAATACTTATTTATTCCGCGATTATTTTGGAAATGTTGCCATCATGGCAGTTTCAGGTATGTTAAGTGTACTCTGGTCACTTATTGCATTCGTAGGCACAAAATTTGTTGCTAAGAAATTTGGAAAGAAAGAATGGATTATGTACAGTGCAACTTTCTCAGTTGTTGTTTATGCTATTTTATTCTTCTTCCCACTTGAAAATCCTTTGCTCTTTATTATCATCAACGGAATCTGCTATCTTGGAGTAAGTGGTTTCCAAGTATTAGTTTGGGCACTTGTAAATGATGCAATTGATTATCAAGAACTTCAGACAGGAAAACGTAATGAAGGAATTGTATATTCGGCATATACATTCTTCCGTAAACTTGCTAATGCTGTATCAGGAAGTATGAGTAGTTTTGCACTTGCAATTGCTGGATTCCAGGTTAATGAAGCTGTCCAGAATGAAGCATTCTCAGGACATCTTTGGAAAACATATACAGGTTTATATGTTGTAGGATATTTATTAGCTGTTCTGGTATTAAAATTTATCTACCCTCTTACAAAAGAGAAAACAGCTGAAATGTTACAGGATTTAGCTGACAAGCGAAATGCTACTACTGCAGAATAAAATTAGAAATTGAGGTATTTTAAAATGACAAAACAAGTAGAAATCACAAACCGTGATGGACACATCTTACGCGGAATAGTTAACATTCCAGAAGATGGCACAAGATTTCCTGCTATTGTAAATGTACATGGCTTTACAGGGAATAAAAGCGGTTACAAAAGTATTTATACGCACACAGCCAGATTATTAGCTGAACATGGATTTGCCAGTGTCCGTTTTGATTTATACGGAAATGGTGAAAGTGATGGTGAATTCGAGGACATGACCTTTACAGGTATCCTACACGATATCGAGGATATTATAAACTGGACTAAAACACAAGATTTTGCCAATCCAGATAAGATTATCTTATCTGGTCAGAGTATGGGAGGATACGCAGCTGCTACTGCCGCTCCTATTGTTAATCCTTATGCTCTCATGCTTATGTGTCCAGGTGCTGGAATGTGGTTTGGATGTAAGGATCGTGCTGAAGCCATGGAAGCTAAGGGGATCACCAAGGCCGATATTGAAGGACTCACTTTCCCAACATCTTTTAATCATGATTTATTTAATTATGAGCCATTCTCGTCAGCAGAAGGATACAACGGACCAGTCCTCCTTATAAGAGGAACTGCAGATGATTTGGTAGATGATGCAACATGCCATAGATATGAGTCACTTTACAATGGAAAATGCAATTATAAAACAATTGAAGGCGCTAATCACAATTTTGCCAGTGCTTTTGCAAGAGCAGAATTAGACAAATTAATGTTAGAGTTTTTAACACCACTTAAATAGTATATTCAATTTGAAAGGAAGTATGAACAATGAAATTATTAGAGTCTATAAAAGTTGGAAATATTGAGTTTAAAAACCGTATTATGTTCCCACCACTTACAACAGGATATGAGGAAAAAGATGGTTCAATTGGAGAACAAAGTTTTCGTTTTTACGAGCGTCTCGCAAAAGGCGGTGTCGGATATATAGTAATTGGAGATGTTGCACCACTTCCAACATTCTCTCCTACACCAAAGCTTTATTCACCTGAGCAGGTTCAAAGCTTCAAAAGACTTGCTGACGCATGTCATGAAAATGGCGCAAAACTTGGAATTCAGTTATTCCATCCTGACTACAATGTTAAAGCTTTAAACGATTTGTTTCATCAGGGCAAAATGCAGGAAGCAAGAGCTAAACTTCACCATGATATGCAGCACTTTGTAAATGAAGTTACTGCAGAAGAACTTGATGAAATAATAAAGCATATGGAAAACTGTGCTATCTTAGCACACGAAGCTGGTGTTGATTGTATTGAAGTACATGGAGACCGTCTTGTTGGTTCTCTCTGCTCTCCTATTTTAAATCATAGAACTGATGAATATGGCGGTGACCTGGCTAATCGTACACGTTTTGCATTAACACTTGTAAAAAGATTAAAAACAATCGTACCTGACATGGTTATCGACTACAAGCTTCCTATAGTTACTCCTCTTGGAGAAAATAGTTTTAGAGGAAAAGGTGGTCTTCCACTTGATGAAGCTTGCATTTTTGCTAAAGAATTAGAAGCTTGCGGTGTTGACACATTACATGTTGCACAGGCTAACCATACTGGAAATATGGGTGATACAATCCCTGCCATGGGAACACAGCCATACGGATTTATGGTTTCTTATTCTAAAAAAATCAAAGAGCTTGTATCTATTCCTGTATCTGTAGTAGGCCGTATCGTTACACCAGAAGCTGCCGAAGCAGTTATTGCAAATGGTTCTGCTGATATTATTGGATTAGGTCGTTCTCTTCTCACAGACCCTGACTTTGCAAACAAATGTGCAGATGGACATTGCTGTAATGTCAGAACATGTATGATGTGTAATAAAGGATGTACAGATAATATTCAGAATCGTGCTTTCTTAAGTTGTGTACTTAATGCTGAAAATGGTTACGAAGGATCTCGTCAGATTACTCCTGCAGCATCAACAAAGAATATAGCAATTATTGGTGCTGGTATTGCTGGACTTGAAGCTGCACGTGTTTCCGCATTAAGAGGACATCATGTAACTATATTTGAGAAATCACTTCAGATTGGTGGTCAGTTACTTATTGCTAGTGTACCTCCAAGAAAAGAAGAAATGATGAGAAGCATTAATTATTATACAAATGTACTTCCTGAATTGGATGTAACATTCAGGCTTGGTCAGGAATTCACATCCCAAGATTATAATTCATTCGATGAAGTAATTGTGGCAACAGGAGCAAACAATGCAATAATCCCTGTTCCTGGCAAAGATCTTCCAACTGTAGCAAGTGCATGGGATGTACTTGCCAAGAAAGAAATCGTATTCGGTAATGTTTCTGTAATCGGTGGTGGTCTTGTAGGTGTTGAAACCGCTGAATATCTGGCTTCACGCGGATGTAAGGTTACAATTATTGAAATGATGGATCAGATTGCAAAAGAAGAAAGTAACACTATTTTACCTACTCTAATGAGGGAATTAGAGCATTATAATGTTCAAATAGTAACATCTGCAAAATTATCAGAAATCAAAGATGATTCTGTAGTTGTTGAAAAAACAATAGACGACAATACATCAACAGAAGAAATTGCTTCAGACTTTGTTGTAATGGCTGTTGGTGCAAGAAAGAACCTTCCAGAGCTTTCTGATTGTCCTCTTCCACTTCACTATATTGGTGATTGTGCTGGAGAACGTCCAAGTAATATTGAGCATGCTATTAAATCAGCATATGATGTAGCATGTGAAATATAAATTATTAATTACCCTATTACCACAAAGGGGCTGTCGCACTAAGAAATTAGTGCGATGCCCCCTTTTTTTACATATTTAACTACTATTCCTGACACAATTCCTATAATAATACCTGTTATTACACCAGCTATTATAAGCACTGGCAGATAATATATTATAGCACTGCTTCCCATTATAAATATTGCCGCAATTATCTGTCCGACATTATGCATAATTGCTCCACTTACACTCACACCGATATACGAAAAACTGTCTATTTTTTTTAGAACAATCATCGTTACCATACTAAGCACTGCTCCCGCAATACTAAACAAAAAGCTGTTAAGATTACCAAAAAGCATTGCAGTCAGTGATATTCTTAAAATATTAATTATAACCGCTTCCTTAATTCCCAATGTATAAAGAATTGTGATAACTGCTATATTGGCAACTCCAAGCTTAATTCCAGGAACTGGTATTGGAACTGGTATAATACTCTCAATATAGCTGAATATCATAGCCAGTGCCGTAAGCACCCCGCACATAGCAATGTTATATGTGCTGTTGTTCTTTTTATGTTCTTTTGTCATATTCTTTAATGTATTTACTCCTTCAACTATTATATAATAATTTTCTTTTCATCCTATTCTGCATTTACGAACACACTATTGCACTTTTTTCTAACTGCCTTACTTATATTACTATCTTACTATTGAATCGACCCCGCTATCATCAGCCGCCGCTCCTATAATCTCTACAACCACACGGTGCGGAAGACAGACTATTGTTTCACCTGTCTTGCTTATCCTTCCTGTCTTAACACATAACTTGTCAGGGCAATCAGCATCTGTCATTGTCACACCACCATTTTCTATTGTGACAATATTGCTTCCACCCTGATATCCTTCTATAGTCAGTGTTTCATTCTGATTGACAGGTATTGTATTTACCACCTGTCCGTCAACCTTTATCTGCACAAATGCACCATCTTTCTTAACAAAATGATTAATCACAACAAATGCAATAACTGCTATGATTACAAATGCTGCAATTAATATTATATCTTTTTTATATTTATGATTATTATTATCCAAATATCTGTCCTTACTTTCCATATTACTTATATATTTATTGTTCCACTCCATATTCCAATGAGCCTGTCCAGTGAATATGCCGCATTAGCAGGGCTTGTGGACGGAAGAACAACAGCTTCAATACCCAACACCTTCTGCTGGTACTTTTTGTAATAATTACCTGAAGCTGCACCATTACAGTATACACGTTCAATCCGGGAATTGCTTATAATCTGTCCTAAATCCGTTGGCACAACATTTTTAATACTGCTGTCACTTGAACCAATTATATCGCAGCTATATATAGTATCCCATAAAGCTATATGATTATTATGAAGCATCATCTTCTTCTCCTCTATTGTAACTGGGACTTCAATATTCTTATCATTCATTCCACTATTATTAATGACTGCCGTTATAACCTTCCAGAACCTGTTGCCCGGATGTCCATAGAAAAACATCTGCTCTCTCGATTTAACTGATGGCAGACTTCCAAGAATAAGTATCTTAGAGTTATTGTCATAAAGCGGAGGAAATGGATGAATAATATGCTCATACTGTGACTTCATTAGTTGTTATCTCCTGATATATTTATAATATTTTCTATTTATACTGTCAGCTATTATCCTCTACCAGCAGTTTCTTAAATTTAACCATAAATACACTTGTGGTAACCACTGCTGCTATAATGTCACTTACAGGTTCAGCAAGAAATACCGCTAACACTTTATTGCTCATAAATACTGGAAGTATGAATATAAGCGGTATAAGCAATATAAGCTTTCTAAGACAGGCCATAATAAGGCTGACCTTTGCCTGTCCAAGTGCCATAAAGCTCTGCTGACAGCATATCTGAAAGCCCAGTGAAAACATTCCTGCCATATATACCCTTAACGTCCACACTGTATACTGCTTAAGTTCTGCATTGTTTGTAAACATTCCGGCAAATACCTGAGGCACAAGCATCATAACTGCCCAGCTTGCAATTGTAAATATAACACATACCTTAAACTGTGTAAAAAATGCCCTCTTAACCCTGTCATAGTTCTTGGCACCGTAATTATAACTCATAATAGGCTGTCCACCCTGACATATTCCCTGCAATGGCATAAGAACAAGCTGGTTAGTGCTTGTTATAATTGTCATAGCACCAACCGCCAGATCACCGCCATAACGTGACAGACTTGATGTAAAGCTTACAGATAATATGCTCTCTGTTGAAAGCATTACAAAGCTTGATATTCCAAGTGCAAGGCAGGGCATTATTATAGTGCTTTTAAGCTTCAGATTACATTTTCTAAGTCTTAAAATGGTCTTATCTCCGGTAAGAAAATGTAGTATCCATACTGCACCAACTGCCTGACTAAGCACTGTTGCAAGAGCTGCTCCCTGAACACCCATATTAAATACAAATATAAATATTGGGTCTAATATAATATTAATAACTGCCCCGATAACTGTCGTCAGCATACTAATCTTCGCAAAACCTTGTGTTGTAATAAACAAATTCATTCCTAATACAATAAGAACAAATATACTCCCAAGCACATATATCCTTGCATATGAAAGCGCATATGGCATTGTAACACTGCTTGCGCCAAACCATTTAAGAAGCACTGGCAATGTCCCATAAAATCCTGCTGTAAGCACAATTGCACATATCACTAAAAATGTAAAGCAGTTCCCAACAATTTTCTCTGCTGTAGCATTATCTTTCTTTCCCATATATATAGCCGCTCTTGGTGCTCCGCCCGAGCCTGCAAGCATTGCAAAAGCATTAAGGAGCATAAGTACCGGTGTAAATAAACCAACACCCGTAAGTGCATCTGCACCTATCTGTGGTATATGTCCTATATATATCCTGTCAACTATATTATAGAGCAAATTCACTACCTGAGCTACAACCGCTGGAATTGCAAGCTTTGCCATAAGCTTAGGTATACTGCCCTCACCTAAATTATTAATCATATTATTCTTCCTCAATCCATCTTGTTTCTTATCTCTTATTACTCCGTAATATCCATCTACATCTTGAACAATTGCAAAACATTCAAAATACACTTCTGAAATATTAACAGATTCATCAAATGACTTAATCACCTGAACGCTGTCATTATCGATGTCTAAATAAAATATAATTGCGTGTCCATTTTTTACAGCGCTGCATAATGCTGTAACTGTTGGCAGTTTTTCGATATAATCAGCCCCATCAAATTTTCTCAGTTAACTTTTTACGTTCATCTGCAAGCCATGTTACAAACTGTTCCATACCTTCACCTGTCTTTGCACTTATTGGCATAATTATAGCATTTGGATTAAGTTCTTTAACATGATTAGTAAACTTCTGCATATCAAAATCAAATGCTTTCAGAGTATCTATCTTATTAACAAGTACAACATTACATACTGAGAACATAAGCGGATACTTAAGCGGCTTATCATCACCCTCAGGAACTGACAGTATCATAACATTACGGTGTGCCCCTGTATCGAACTCAGCAGGGCACACAAGATTACCTATATTTTCAAGAAATAGTATATCAAGGTCATCTACACCATACTCGCTTATTGCATCTGCCGTCATCTTGGCATCTATATGACACAAACCTCCGTTATGTATCTGCATTGTCTTTACACCAGTTGACTCTGCTACTCTTCTTGCATCTATATCAGACTCTATATCAACATCCATCTCACCTATGCGGTAATCATCTTTAAGCATATTGATAAGTCTTGACAGCATAGTAGTCTTACCACTTCCCGGTGATGACATAATATTAACGAAAAACACCTTCTTATCATTTAACATACGGCGTGTCATATCCGCCTGATTATCATTCTTAGAATACACACTTTCATTTAATTTAATAACTCTGACTTCTGCCATCTTAATCTCCATTTCCAAACTACTATTTAATATAGTTATAGTCTAATAGTTTTTCACTATCTTTGTCAATATCAGTCTCTTTCATTAACTACATTTCATATAATTGTTTTTGATGTATAGAAAGAGGCGCCGCACTAATTTCTTAATGCGACACCCCTTTTTATTGTTACTATAAAATTGAGAAAGTTTTAATGTGAATCACTTATTATATTTACCTGATTGTTTATTTGTATATTACTTCTTATATCCAAATTCTGGAATTTCACTCCATCTGTTACGGAAGTAATGAGCTACCATCTTAGGCTTTCTATCCCTTGTGAATAAGCCCTTCTTGTTACCCTGTACTCTGAGTAAGCTCTGGCTTGTAGCAAAATCTGCAAAGTTCCATGCCTGCTCACCAACTACGAATTCGAATTCATCAAATACCTTATTGTTCATCTCATAATACTCAACCTGATATTCCTCTGTATACATAACAGATGTTGTATCGTGAAGTCCGCTGACAGTATCTGCACCATATTCTGTAAACATTACTGGCTTTCCAAGCTTGCCCCAGTCTGAAAGTTCCTTGCGAAGTCCTTTTTCAGAGATTTCAAGGTCTGGTCCACCAAAATACCAGCCATAATAACGGTTAAGGCATATAACATCGCTTAATTTAGAAGAACAATCAGTATCAGCAGTTGTTCCCTGAACACTTACTAATGTACAAGGACGTTTCTGTGGGTCAAGCTCTCTTGCAAGGTCGTAGAGTGGTTTAAAGTAATCATATGCTCCCTCTGCTGCTGAGTCTGGCTCGTTGGCAATACTCCACATAACAACGCAGGCATGGTTCTTATCTCTTAAAATAAGGTCTCTTACAACATCCTTATGATGCTCCTGTGTCTGAACACCATGTTCTTTATCAAATGTACCAATTCTTTCTCCACCAAAGTTAGCACCGCCACCAAACTGAAGATTAACACCTACTGCTGTTGTTTCATCAATAACAACGATACCTTCCTCGTCACATAATCTCATCATCTCTTCACTGTATGGATAATGGCTTGTTCTGAAGCTGTTAGCATGCTGCCACTTCATAATAGATATATCCTTTGTGTTCATAGGAAGATTAATTCCTCGTCCATTAGGGAATGTATCCTCATGCTTTCCATAGCCCTTAAAGTAAAATGGTTTTTCATTAATAAGGAACTTAACTCCATCTACTCTTACGCTTCTTACACCATATGGAAGAGTATATACATCTTCTCCTGCTGTAACCTTTATCTGGTAAAGATAAGAATTTAATGGCTGCCATAGTTTTACATTCTCAAGCTCAAGCTTTCCCTGTGTTCCTGCTGCCTCTGCAACCTTGTTACCCTCAGCATCAAACACCTCAACCTTACAAGCCGTGCTATCCTTATCCACACCCTCAATATCAACAGCATAGTTAAGTACTGCTGATGGTGTTTCCTTTCCAAAGTCAATATCTGATGTTACTGTAATATCATTGATATAAGTTTTAGGTGTTGTGTATATCTTAACTGGTCTTGTGATACCGCAGTAGTTAAAGAAGTCAAAGTTAGGATTGTTCTGAGGCTTTTCAGATGCTCCTGCACCCATTCCTCCCATCAGACCGCTCATCATATTAGCCTTACCACCAACTGGAAGAGTTGTATAATCAATAACATTATTAACTGCTATTGTAAGAAGATTATCACCATCCTCTAACACATCATTTAACTCAACCTCAAATGGAAGGAAGCCACCCTTATGCTCACATATTAAATTACCATTAAGATAAATCTTTGCATAATGTGTTACTGCTGCACATCTTAATACAATTCTCTGACTCTTTACATATGATGGAACTGAAATATTTCTCTGATAGAATACCCATCCGTAATGATCCCTGAAATCTGCTCCTTCCTTTAAATCGTTGTATGAAGCTGGAACTGGCATAGTATCTGCATCCTTTAATGGTGCTTCATACCATTTCTCATCAAAGCCATTGCCATTGTCTAACTTAAAATCCCATACTCCACTTAAGTCACTTAATAATCTTGATTCTGTTAAAATTGGATATAACATAATTGATTCCTCCTGTAATTTTAAAATTTTGTATAATAATTTGTATAATAATTTTATTTTTCAGATGATGCCGGGGTCAGATGCCCCGACTTTATACCTACATATTGTTTTGCACTACGCATTTTCATTTCTCTTAATTCTAAGCTTTTCTGCATTCTCTTCAACTCTCTTCTTATTAAGAGGATATAAGAACCATAAAGCAAGTAAAAGTAATATCATTCCTCCCGCTGGTACAAGGCAGGTAATATTATATATTCCATCTACTACCTTTGGATCAAAGGCTGTTACTGAAGTATATCCTATTATTGAAAGAAGCACTCCTGATAAACCTGATGAACAAGCCTGTCCAAGCTTTCTTGCAAATGAATATACTGAATAAATTGTTCCATCCTGACGGACTCCAGTCTGAACCTCTGACTCATCAATTACATCTGTAATCATAGCCCATATAACCATATTGAACATTGAAGTTCCTATTGTAGCTACGATTATTAATCCTACCCATACCAATACATTGTGTGTATGAATTATGAATAATAGTATGAAGGAAGCTGCACTTATAAAGCATCCTATCATTGATAATTCTTTTTTACCTATCTTTGAAGCAAGCTTTACTATAAATGTTGAAAGTGCAAGTATAACAACTGTTCCTGCAAGACTTGCTATAGACATAGCCTTTATATTACCAAAGTAATTAGGATATACATAAGCATTCATGTTACTTAATGATAACTGTGCAAGTAAGAATACTAATGCACATACTATAATTCCTATTAATGACTTATTATGAACAAGCTGCTTAATAAGTTCCTTAAATGAGAACTTCTGTGTATTCTGTTCTACCTTAACTCTTTCTGTTGTCATATGATAGCAGAGCATATAACATATAACTGCGCCTATTGAACAGATTAATGCTCCAATCATCATCTTTTCACCAGATAATACTGAATTACCGGCTGCATCTGTATAATATACTACAAGTGGTAATATAACACCTATAGCTGTCTGTGCAAGTGTTGCACCAATTGTTCTCCAGTTAGAAAGTGATGTTCTGTCTGTTGGGTTATCTGAAATTGCAGATGCCATTGAACCATAAGGAATATTAACTCCTGTGTAACATACGCTTCCCCAGAGGAGATATGTGAAGAACATCCAGAATATCTTAAATCCCATTGGCATTCCCTTAAAATATGTTGCATACATCAGAAATGAAGCTACAGCAACCGGACCACACATACGTCTTATCCAAGGAGCGAACTTACCTTTCTTACCAGGTCTGCTTCTGTCTACTATCTGTCCCATTGTTACATCTGTTATGGCATCGACGAATCTTGCTGCCATCATCATAAGTCCTACAAGTGCTGCTGAAACTCCCATAACATCTGTATAGAACTTAAGTAAAAACATTGCTGATAACAAAAATGTAAAATCATTACCAAAATCGCCAAACATATAGCCCAGCTTATCTTTTATACCGAAAGGCTTTACCTTTCCATTAGTTTCTTTCATTGTATATCCTCCATTCTTATGCGAAATATATTTTGTATTCATCATTAATTGTTAAATAGTTTCTTTAAAGACGTCCTTAAATATTGTTCTGCACTTCGTTGTGTTGTTGTTTTCTATGGTTTTATAATACCCTTTTTAATTATTAACAGTTATTACTAAATTTAGTCTTTATAGTATAATTTTTACCTGTACAATTTTCACACTAAAAATTATACTATTGTATAATTAAATTATACTAACATGTCAGTTGTGCTCATATTAACATGTTAGTGATTACATTTGAGACATGCTAGTTTTAAAGTTTATAATTGTTACAGATATAAATTTTTGTTTTATGCACATATCATAATTTTAAAAATTATTTTAAAAATAATAATTAATAGATAATATTTTATACAACTTATGCTATAATATGTAAATATAATGTAAAAATATAGCTTTTGGGGGAATATATATGGAATACAAAATATATTTAGATTATACAATCGAACTTTTATCGCAAATAAAAATTCCATCCTATATTATTGACGCTCCTTACACATGGGATAATCAAATTGATGGTGGACTTAGAAATAACATTTTCACCCAGAATACTTATATGAATAATCAAGAAAACTTCAGCCAGTTTATCAGCTCCTATAACAGGGATAATACTGCATTATTTATACATGACAGCTTTTCATGTGAATATATACATATTAAGCTTCCGGACAGCACAAGAATATTCATAGCAGGTCCATTCTCATATGAACGATTCACTAACCAGAGAATACTTGACTTATGTTCTTACAATTCAGTTCCTGTGCAGTATAATGAGTTTATGCAGCTGTACTACTCTGCTCTTCCAGTATTTGCTGATGAACGATGTATTACAGCTATTATAAGCTGTCTTTGCAGCAGGCTTTGGGGTAATAATTATACTATTGAAAAAAAACATATACTTAATAAGAATTTAACCCAGTATATGTATAAAGAAGAAGCACCTGAGCCTACAAAAAAATCTGTCGAAGCTCTGGAAATCCGCTATAAAAATGAAGCATTTCTTATGGAATGTATAGCACATGGAGATTATAAGTCTATTGAAAATATGGAGCGTCTTAACTCTTCTGATATAAAGCCACGCTTATCTGACTCTATACGTGACAGAAAGAACTTTATGATTATATTAAATACAATCTGCCGTAAAGCTGCACAGACTGCATATATACATCCGGTACATCTTGATGAAATATCGCGCAAATTTGCAATTAAAATTGAAGACTGCACATCAATCGCACAGCTTGAAGTATTAGAAAATGAAATAACAAGAAAATACTGTCTTCTTGTCCAGTCACACTCATTACGGACATATAGCAAGCCTATACAGAATATAATCAACTATATATCCTTCAATCTCACAGCTGATTTAAGCCTTAACGCTTTATCAGAAGAGTTTATGTTAAACAGCAGTTATTTATCAACGCTCTTTAAAAAAGAAACCGGAGTGACTCTTACGAACTTCGTCAACAATAAAAGAATAGAGCATGCAATATATCTGCTCAACACAACACAGTCAGCTATTCAGGATATTGCCGCACAATGTGGCATCAACGATGTGAACTACTTTACCAAGCTTTTTAAAAAGCTTAAAAATATGACTCCTACGCAATACCGCGAAATGATACAACACAAATAAGCTATAAATCAAAAAAGGCTGACGTAATGATAGTATATTACGTCAGTCATTTTTATCCTTTTAATATAATGATACAAAAATATGCGGATATAAGGGGAATTTCTTTCATCTACTTCAATTTTTTTCAAAATATTCCGGATATATTCCCTTAAGCTTATCAAGTTCATTAAATATTCTGCTTATATGTGCTTTTATAACGCGAAGATACATTCTCTTATCTTTATTCCTTATCGCATCAATAAGCATATTATGCTCATCATTAGTCTTTACGCTTATGCTTTTATTCAGCTCTGCAAGATATCTTATTCTGTTGTAATGACTCATCTGTGTCTTTATTATATTCTTCGCAAGCTGTTCGCCAGAACATTCATATATTAATTGATGAAATTCGTTATCTATCTCTATTCTTGAAATACTTTCTGTTTCTTCGTCATAATTAATAAGGCGATTATTAAGCTCTGCCATCTTATCAAGCATATCCGCACTTGCATTTTCAAAAATTGCATCGACCATTCCAATCTCAAGACTCTTTCTGACAAACCATTCCTGCTCTGAACGCTTACAATTAATACAGGCTACATACGTTCCAGACTGGGGTATAACCTTTAAAAGCCCCTCTTTCTCAAGATTAACTATTGCCTCTCTTGCAGGTGTCCTTGATACATTATATCTTAATGCAATTTTCTGGGCACTAATAGAATCTCCTGGCAAAACCTCAAAATTCATTATATCGTATTTTAATTTTTCATATGTTTCTTCATTTAATGATTTTTCCATAAAATTACAGCCTTTCTATATATAAAAGCAACCTGCCATTAATATAAAAATATAAAACAATTAATAAAATAAACAGCAAAAGCCGTCCAGAACCAATATCCTGCATAATCTCTACAGCTCTGAACGGCACAATATGTTTATATTATATATAATATAAGATAAGCATGTCAAACATATATTATGACATCTGCATCACATTAAAAGTATTTCTTAAGCGTTTCTCTTACAGCACCTTTTCCTGATATTTCTTCGACAAACATTTCTTCAATCTTATCACCAATTCCTGCTTCATATAAATTTATACCAAATATGTTAGCATTTGACAATAAGTTCTTAAGCTGACCTGTGTAAGATGATGGCTCACCCCATACTATACCATCAAGCTGACTTTTCAATTCATCAGCCATAGGGTCTGTGGATAATTCAAAAGCTTCACCATTATCATCAATGCCAAGAAGATACCTGCACCAGCCTGCAATCGCAAGTGGAATGGCAGTTAGTGCTCTGGCGCTTCCATCCCTGGCAACATATGACTTTATAGTTTCACCATATCTTATACCAACCTTCTGAGATGTATCTGTTGCAATTCTTTGTGGTGTATCAGGCATAAATGGATTAGGTATACGCACATTTATAACTTCATCTGCAAACTTCTCTGGATCTATAATACCTGGATTAGTAACAACGGGCATTCCCTCAACCAGACCTATCCTTCTTACAAGTTCTGAAAGCTCTTTATCTTTCATCTCATCAGCTATAAGGTCATAGCCTAATACACAGCCATATACCGCAAGTGCTGTGTGTAATGGATTAAGACATGTAGTAACCTTCATTCTCTCCACCTTGTTAACTGTATCCCTGTCCGTCATATATACTCCTGCCTTTTCAAGCTGTGGTCTTCCATTCGGAAATCTATCCTCTATAACAAGATACTGTGGTCCTTCTGCATTAACAAATGGAGCTATATAAGTTCTCTTTGATGTAATAACAGGGTCCATATCTTCAACCCCGGCTTCTTTTAACGACTCAGCCACAGTATCTGCTGGTCTTGGAGTAATCTTATCTATCATAGACCATGGGAAAGATATTGTATTTTCATCATTGACATATTGTACAAAATCTTCGCTAACAAAACCTTTTTTCTGCCATTCGCCTACCATATCTGTTATTGAATTTCTTAACTTTTCACCATTATGTGAGCAGTTATCCATAGACACAACGGCTAAAGGTGCCTTACATGTATTAAATCTTTCATATAAAAGTGCTGACACAACTGCCATAGCTGATGATGCCTTATCAGGACCATTATCTATATCACTTCTGATAAATGGAAAATACTCTCCTTTTGCATCACGAAGTGCATATCCTTTTTCTGTTATTGTAAATGAAACCATCTGAAGCTGTGGACTTGCAAATATTTTCTTCAATCTTGACCACTCTGCCTCTACTGATGACTGTGCCTTAACAGCCTCTGTAAGTGAACCTAATACTTTCTTATCAGTGCTTCCATCTTCCTTTAATGTAACAGCCATAACAAGATTATCAAATGGCTTGTATATCTTATCAACTACATCATAATCAAATGTTTCAACACATGTAATTCCTTTATCTGACAATCCCTGCTCTAATAATGAGTCTGCTATTCCACCTATAAATATTCTGAAAATGTTGCCTATTCCGAAATGAACCCATACAGGTGCTTCCTTTGTAGCTGTTGCAACTTTTTCAACATCATATGATGGAAGCTTTATTCCAGCCTTCTCCCATGCTTCTTTATCTTTAATACCTTGTATTGAAAGTTTCATGATAATCCTCCATTCCTATATACATATCCATATATAAAATCATATTTTAATACAAAATTTATTTGGCTGACTTATCAATAGCCTCCCACAGACCATTAAGATATGTGGCACCTAATGCTCTGTCATAAAGACCATATCCTGGCATAGCAACCTCATCCCATATCATTCTTCCATGGTCTGGTCTTATGACTCCGTCAAAGCCTGTATCATATAAAGTCTTCATAATCTTATACATATCCATAGATCCATCAGATGATAAATGTGCTGCCTCTTCAAAATCTCTTGGAGAGTTGTACTTAAGATTTCTTACATGTGCAAATGGAATTCTGCCTCTGCAGGCCTTAATAATCTCACATAAATCATTGTTCTGGTTAGAACCAAATGAACCTGTACACAACGTAATTCCATTATAAGGCTTATCAACAGCATCAAGAAGTCTTGTAACCGAATCCTTACCTGTCATAATTCTAGGCAGTCCGAATATTGGCCATGCTGGGTCATCTGGATGAATACCCATCTTTATATCATATTTTTCACATACAGGTCCGATTGCTTCAAGGAAATATACAAGATTATTAAACAGCTTTTCTGCATCTACATCACTATACATTTCAAAAAGTTCTTTTAATCTGTCAAGTCTTTCCGGCTCCCATCCCGGCATAACAAAACCATTAGACATCTTCTCAACCGATTCTTTCATATGTTCAGGATCAATCATATCTACTGTATCCTGATTATAAGCAAGAACTGTTGAACCATCTTCCCTTACTCTTGCAAGCTCAGAACGTGTCCAGTCAAACACTGGCATAAAATTGTAACATACCATATGGATGTCAGCTTCGCCAAGAGCCTGTAATGTCTTAATATAATTATCAATATGTTCATCTCTCTTAGCTGTACCTATCTTAATATCATCTGATACATTAACAGACTCAATACCAGCTATTCCAAGACCCGCATCACATACTACCTTCTTAAGTTCAGCTATCTCCTCAGGCAGCCATAACTCTCCCGCCTGCTTTCCAAATAGTGTTGTAATAACATTCTTAACTCCAGGTATCTGTCTTATCTGTTTAAGTGTTACACTGTCATAACCTGGTCCATACCATCTTAATGTCATATCCATAATGCTAAATCCTCCTTAAATTAAAATATAATAAATAAAATCAAAAAAACACTTTATTATAATGCACTTCATATTATTAATTAATACGTGCACCAATTATCCATAAATATTATGCTGCATAATTACTTTGATGTCATCATACTAACATGTTAGTGCTGACATGTCAATCAATTTTTTTAATTTATTTTATATTCTTATGTTTTCACTCATATACTATATCTTATAACATAAAAAAGACGTGTGAAAAATTTCTATTTTTCACACGCCATTAAAACTATATTATTATAAACACCTGAATATACTGCCTCTGAATATATTCTGCCAATCATAATATTCTGTTTGATATTATTTGTCAGCTTTTCTTTCTGTTATTTTTTATTATCTGTTAGTTCTCCTTTTCTTACTGCTAATAGCCATACATACTGTCATTCCTCCAACAGATAACATAAGAAGCCATACAAATATACTGTTATTGTCAGCTGTATCCGGAGTTTCTTTCACTTCTGTAGCGGTATCATTAACACCAGCACTGCCTGAATCTGCTCCGGTATCATTCGAACCCACATCACCTGAACCTGCTCCGGTACCACTTGAACCTGCATCACCTGAACCTGCTCCAGTATCATTCGAACCTGCATCACCTGAACCTGCTCCGGTATCATTCGAACCTGCATCATCTGAACCTGCTCCGGTATCATTCGAACCTGCTCCATTTGAATTATTATTATCGGCTATCTTGGCAATTACTGTATCTGCTTTCTCTATCTCGACATAGCCATTGTCTTCTATATAATATCTGTCACAATCTTCACAATGCCAGTATTCAATATTACCTTCTTCTGCCTTAGTTGCCGCTTTTCCTTCTACTAACTTTAAACCTTTATGCACACCAAGATTATATGTTCCATATTCCTCATTACAGATTGCACACTGTGCTTTCTGTATACAGGTTGCCTCTCCACCTGTATGCTGACAGTGATAAGCACATATCTTGCATACTCCTGCCTCCCAGATATGTTCCTCTCTTGCTGATACCTCTAAGCCACAGCAATCATAGGCTTTCTTGTGTGTATCTTCGGTCTGCACCCACTCTGGATTTCCTGTATGCTTTGAAGGTTCTTTATCTGTGTATTCCATACCACAGGTTTCACATATTGCGCCACTTGTACAATTAGCTTCCCCTCCTGTATGTACACATTTATAATCACAGATTTCGCATACACCATCTTTCCACTTATGATTTTCTTTAACTAATGTTACTTTACCACAGCAAGTATATTTCTTCTCGTGTGTTGTTGATGTCTTAATATATTCCTCTGTTCCAGTATGATTATTGGCATCTACTTTTCCATAAGGAAGCTTACAAATAGTACAGACTGCTTTTTCTGTACAGGTTGCCTCTCCACCTGTATGTTCACAGCCATATCCACATACACTGCAATGTCCATTTTCCCACTTATGACTTTCAGCAGCTTCATATTCAGCACCACAACATTCATATTTCTTCTGGTGTGTCCCCTCCGTCTGCACCCATTCAACACTTCCACTGTGGTTAGATGGATTTAACGCACCATATTCTGAATTACAATATGTACATACAGCTTTTTTAGTACATGTTGCTTCTCCGCCTTCACAATCCTTAGTTTCTTCTGCTGTACAGCCCTGTATTGTACACTTTCTTGTATGTGTGCCATCACCATTAGACTTCCACTCACCATAAGTATGTTCTGCTTTAGCCGCTGTAACAATCTGTCCACATTCACATATTACAGGTGTTGTACAATCTCCATCGTCTGTACCACTATGCTTTGTCTTAGTACTTGTTACTTCACAGCCATCATTCTCACATACTTTCCAATGGTAAGTATCATCTTTTGACCAGCTATCACTGTACTTATGACTTGTCTGTGCAGGAAATACCTTGCCACAGATAGTACAAACAGAATCTTTAGTACAATCGTTATTGTTAGGTATATGATTTTCCAGTACCTTTATATAAAGCTGCACATTACAGCCATTATTATCTATTAATTTAATAGTCTGTTCTTTATCATCATATGAGACAGTATAATAACCATTACTATCTGGTGTCAGCTTCTTATCATCAACTCTTACCTCTGTATAAGCCGGATCAGTTACTTTGAATCGTACTTCTTCACAATAATGACCATCATTAATAATTCCATCTACCAAACGATCTGGCTTATATTTAGCACTATAATAATATCGCAGCCTGATTGTACCTGATTCAAATATACCCTTTTTGCCATATTCCGCATTAATAAGATCATAATAAGATGAAATATTAAGATTCTGTGGCACAACAAACCCTGTTCCTACTGTACCATATAGCGTAATCGACTCTCTTAATGGTGTCTCAAAACTGCTATTACCATAACCATCTGTCCTCAGATAATCAATAATTACTCTTCCTTTTTCTTCTGGCACTGATACCTGCAATGAACTCTCCTTGTCTACAAGAATCATTGTCGTATACGCCGGCACTTTTACAGTCGAACCACTGACTTCACCAAGTGATACTAAACCGGCACTTTCCCCATTAGCAATAATCACCCAGTCTGCGGCCTCTCTTGAAGCTGGAATTGCAATCTCTTTATCATCAGCTGTATCATTATTCAATACTGCCATAGTGCTCCATTCACCTTCTGTTGTATTAGTCAGTACATAAGCTTCTTTATTATTACTAATATTCTGACTATCGGCAAGTGGTGAAAAGGCTTTTCTAATATCCATAAGACCCCTATAATAAGATACTACATCTGTATAATCTATACATTTCTGCCATTCAAGTACCGACTTGTCCTGCTGTGTTGTTCCTTCAACACTACTGCACATTTCTTCTCCTGCATCCATATATAATATTCCTGGTGTTGCATATTTCATTGCAGCCTGCTGTTTATACATTTTTATTGCTTTTTCATTTCTTGCTCCATATGTGCTTCCATTAATAGAACTAATTATATTATCATATATAGAAGTCTTATTCTGTCTATCTGCCTTGGTATAATTATCGCCCCATATAACAAGTCTGGAATCTGTCTTTGCAACATTTTCTTTTACTTCATCTAACCATTTATCCAGTCTTGCATAATATCCTTTTGTGTCAAAGCAGTCAACTAAATCTATTGAAAATCCATCTATATGATATACCTCTGCCCAGTATTTCATGGAATTTTCAACATATTTACGATACATTGCACGCTCCGTGGCACACTCATTGTCATAATCAGTTGTAGTGTAATAAGTTCCATTCGTATTATGTCTGTAATAATAACCAGGAACTACTTTTTCAAATACAGACTCTGTTGGTGTAACCGTATGTGTATATGGCATTTCCATTACAACTGAAATTCCCGCGTTATGAAGTGCCTGAATCATTGCTTTACATTCTTTTATTATTGCTTCACTATTTGATGCATCAGAAGCATAATCCGGCTCCGGTGCATTAAAATTCGCAACTACATATTCATCGTCAGAAGCATAATCTGAAAATGGTGCAAGTTGTACGGTTGTAACACCTAATTCTTTAAGATAATCAATACCTGATGACAATTCACCTGCATTATTTACAGTTGCACCTTTTTCTGTAAATGCACTGTATTTGCCATTTGATGTCGTACCTGATGATGTATCTGTTGAAAAATCTTTAATACTTACTTTGTATACATTATTAGCTTTGGCTGTATCTACATATATATGCTTATCATTCTCCCATCCATCAGGAGATACCATATCCGGATCTGTAATATAAGAACGCTTGCCATCTGCACTTACAGCCACTGAGTATGGGTCTGCAACCTGATATTTTGTATCGTGTGCACCAGTTATGTTTGTCGTAGAAATTGTATAATTGTAATAGAATCCTCTCCAGTCTCCTATAAGTGTTAATGTCCATACACCTGTCCACACATCTCTATTTCCATTAGCGAACATTTTTTCCAATGTAAATGATCCAACTTTAGATGACTCATCGTCATCATTCACACCTTTTCTGTAAATATTAACTTTTATATACGTTGCACTTGGTGCCCATATTTTAAAAGTTGTATAATCTTCAGTAGCCTCTATCCCAAGGTCTGAACCTTCATAAGTATAATTCTCATCAATATCGTCAGCACACTTATCATACCAATTATAAGTTCTCTTAGATGCCCTGCTGTTCTGGTTTGCAGCTGAACCTGCCACAGGTGCATTGGAGATAATCATACCTGCAGCTAATGCCACTGCTATAATTTTTTTCAAATATTTCATAGACTCTCCTTTCTCTTATCGTACTTTCCCTGCAATAAAAACGTATGCAGTATTTAAAAATATTACGAAAGCTTTATATGTTGGCATTATTATACAATAAAAAAACACAAAAAAAATGCCATCTGCGCGAAATGACATTTTTCTTGCGCGAATGACATATTTTTCTCAATATTCATTATATATGAAGTAAATTTTATTAAAATATGTTGTGGAACAGTATAAATTTTATTTATATATTACATTTATATACTATGCTTCATATGTATATATATCACATTTTCTATTAATACGACCGTTTCTAAACACTAATATGTGTTCTTTATATGTAATTGAGTCCTTGGAATACATAAATGGTTCTTCCCTGTATAACAGACACTCATATCCTGCTTCTTTGTATCTATCCAGTGCCTTAAGAGCCTTATTATGAACTATCTTATACTGTGCTTCCTCGTCACTGTTAAACGTCCTTTTGACATAATTGTCAGCTTCGTTCCGCACATCCATAATAAGCTTATCTATAAATCTGCTATGTGCCTTTCTATGAAACATAGCCGCAATAATATTACACTTAATTATGTCCGGTTTATTCAAATAGCATTTAAGCATACCTGCCATACGTTTATCGCCAACACTCACTGCCATATCTATAAGATAATTCACTGCATCAGAATAAACTGCATCGGGATATGGCACATAATAAGCTTCTGGCACTGATTTATACTTCTTAATAGGTGGAAAATCTGCAAGCTGCATAAATATAAGCTCCTTACTGGTACAAGACGAGCTTCCAAGATATCTGTATTTATCCCTGACATCTGCAAGCTGATACTCCAGTTGTCTTAAATACTCATATCCCTTAACCCAGAAATGTCCCATACTGCCATAATTAAAATATGTAGTCTTAATACCTAGCTTATTAAATCTTATTGTAAATATATTCTCGCCGCCCTGATTAACTATAAGCATATATCCGTCACTAAGTGTTTCTATTCCAGCTACCTGTTCACAGTCAATATCCTTATATTCTCCTGTCATTATAGAGTTCTCAAAAACAAAATAACTTTCAACTGAATCATTCATAAGATAAGCTGCATATATATCATCTTCGCCTTCCATATAAACAGGCTCGAACACACTAAGTTCAAATACCTGTGCAAGCTTTACAAACTCCTCTGGCATATCCTTAGTCAGCCCGTCAAGATATTCCATATAATATTCTATGTTATCAATCATTATTAATCTTACACCTGTTATTTACATATTTGTCATATTAATTATGTCTGATTTATTCAAAAAAATCAACTATCTTTCCATAACCACTATTTTATTAGACATACCGCACACTGCGGGAATTATTCCAAGCACATTATAAACAGGCATAATCTCTTTCATACCCTCGACCAGACTTACATCACGCTTCCAGTTAAATGCTGGCACAATCTGCTGTAGATCTTTTCCATTTTTAACCCCCCAGCTAAACTTGGCATTACTGCCTTCTATCGATTTTTCCTTCATATGCTTTACAAAGAATGGTGACATAGTTTCGATCATTACTGTTGACTTATTAAAAGCTTTTTCTATAATCGAAAATATCTGTCTTATGTCATTCTCGTGTAAATACATTGACAAACCTTCTATGATTACAAGCACATTTTCTTTATTATATTCAATATCATCTGTATATGAAATGTCCATTGCAGACTTGGCAATCATTCTTCGTTAGTCATATTCAGCCCTCCTCATTTAAACAAATGTCATTATTAATTTATGTTTGATTAATCCTGCGTTCTGTAATTATAACTGTAATGTTCATATACTTCACTCCTTTTCAAGCTGCATTTGTTAGTTGTATCTAACTTTATTTTATAATACTCTATTTGAGGGATATTTTCAATATAACAATGCTCTGAAAAATGTTGCTCCGTCAATAACCATTCTGATAAATAACTAAAAAAACATATGCTTTCTTTTGATTTGGTTATTCCTTTTTTTGATATCAGATAAACTTCTTTAGTGCATAAGTCCCTGACTTGTTCTTGTAAAAAGTAATATATCTAATTCATTTTCAATTTTCTTAATAACTTTGCTTAATGCCTGAGATGATACAAATAGCTGTTCAGCAGATTTTTTATATTGTGCGAGACATATACTGATAAGAAATTTCCGCAAGATTTTATGCGTTGGCTACCCAGTTGCAAATGCTAATATAAGAATGTAGGAAATATGGCATATAAAAATGTCAGAAAACCTACATTCTTATTTTATATTTTTAGGTGTATTGTTACACTTCCTTATGGAGGTGAACACTGCATGAAAAACAATCTTTTATAACTTATTCCTAATTATATTACCACCCCACAACAATGGTCTATCTCGTGCTGTATCACTTGTGCCGTAAACCCGCTATACTTCCCGTGTTGTGGCTTAAAATTACTGTCAAGATAGTCAACCTCTATCTCCTCATATCTTATGCAGGGTCTGACGCCATCTAATGATAAACAGCCCTCCTCCGTCTTATATTCACCTGACTTTTTAGTTATAACAGGATTAATCATTGCAAACTGAAATGGATCTGCTGCCACTGCTATTATTGACTTATTCACACCTATCATATTGGCAGCCATCCCAACACATATTTCCCTGTTTGCTCTTAAAGTATCTATTAAATCTGTCACAACCTGCTTGTCCGCTTCTGTCGCAGGCTGTGCCTTTCTTGCAAATATCTGCTTTCCTTTTACAATTTTCTTAACCATAATTATATCCTTCTTCCACCGACATTTTAATCCTAATATTCTTTGTCAATATTGCCTTCTATTCCATACATTTCTTTAAATTTTTCGATATCTGCTGACGTTTTTACAAGCATAATATCTTCTATTTTGCCAGTATGAATATCCTTAAATCCAGCCACCTGTTCACCCGTACATATGCTGGTTTTAATTACCGGTTTCATATGCTCTTTATCATATGAATACACTTTTTCCTTCTTTTTAAACAAACTCATATGATTTATCACTCACATTCTCTATATATTTTTTGCTTACTATTTTAATAAAATTTCGCTATATCCGAAACACTCTTTCTCTTAGGCATCTGCGCATCCTTTGTTCCATATCCAACTGCAATAACTGAAACTGCCTGCTCATTTTCTGGCAGATTAAAGAACTCTCTTATTGCCTCACCATCACGAATTCCCATAATCAGTGTATCAAGTCCTAATTCTTTAGCTTTAAGAACGAAATTCTCGTTTTGCAGTCCAAGGTCATAATAGCCCCAGCCGTTGGCACATTCATTAACTGGCTCACCTGATAATCTGTCAAATCCAACGCAGTTCTTTACAAATGTTGTTACAACAAGAGCTGCTCCCTCTGAATTGTTCTGATTGAATTCTGGCAGACACTTATGTCTGAATTCTTCAATTTTGTCGTCTGATAATATGCAGTAATATCTAGATGTCTGCAAATTCTTCCACGAAGGTGCTAATATGGCCGCATTTATAATAGTTTCAAGCTGCTCTTTTGTAACTTTCTTTTCAGCATCGTAACTTCTCATACTTCTTCTGCTATTCAATACTTCCTGTAATTCCATAATAATCCTCATTTCTACGCATATTTTTGTACATAACGAGTTTGTGTCAAGTGCACACACATAAATCTCACGTGTGAAAAATCTATTTTCACACCAATTCTCTTTTATACGCCATTTTTAATAAAATTTTGTATCAAGTGTATACTGCTGATAAAACAGCAAAAACAATAAACTATGATTTATTTCAAATATTTTTTGATAATTTTACTTCAATATCTTCTTAATCTGCTTTTCAGTCGCAGACGAATACAATATGTTCATATGTGCAACTATTTTCTGCCACGAAGCTTCTGGCTTTTCCTTATAATCAGAAGTAACATAATCATATCCATAAATATGTTCTATTGATGAATAAACAGCCACATCCCAGCCATATTGTTCACCACGTTTATTAATACGCTTTCTAAAATCGCAGTTACATATATACATCTGCATCATAAGATTAGCAACAGCACCATCAAATCCTTTTTCACCATCTTTGCCGTATCCAGCCTGTTTCTTTAATTCATTAGAAAATATTTCGTTATCTGCATTTTCTTCCATAAAATGCTTCATAATCTTTTTATGTTTAAGCGGTGCTTTTCCATCCTCATATAACGCATCAAAATCGTATCCGTCACGCCTGTAATTAGCAAATGCAGGAACCCATTTTCTTGATATAAAACCTGCCTTTTTTCCGAAAAACTTTCCATAGATTATATCGTGCTGTCTTGCTATAACCGCACGCCACAGCCACGGGTCATATTGCTCATCATCACACCACCAGTACTCAGGTGCTGTCCATTCTTCCAGAGAAAATCCTTCTATTTCATTCTTAAACAGAGGCAGAAAACCAACATCATTAATGTGTTCGATTGCTTTCTCAACTGTATGTATACACGCTGGATTGTCCCACTCAAGTCCGTGCATAATCCATTCTCCAGATTCATTTCCCATATATTTTACCGCCCAGTATTTTCATATTTATGATGTCAGTGTAAAAATTCATTTTATTACACATTTTAAAACAACTTATCATTCTAACTAGCTGATATAATCTTTTGCAAAAATTCTTCAATAATATCCAACACATTATCACTAAAGAATTCACTTCCACCGTGGTCAGCTCCCTCAAGCAAATATAACTTCACATCTTTATTATATTTCTTTAAAGCCTCATATACAACAACACTGACCTTTGGATTTATTGTACGGTCTTTTGTTCCGTGAAACATTAATATTGGTGGCAATGAAACATTTTCACTTATATTACACTCAACCGACATAGCTCTGCATAACTCAGGATTCTTGTCTGTGGTGTGATAATCTGCAAATGCAGTGTCGTACCATTTATATGCGCATATTCCACATTTGAATATATATAAGTTCCCTTCTCATCTCCGCTTGTAGGAATTCTTGTAACTCCGTCTACTGGCTTATCAAAAGAATGGTATTCTTTATATGACCACTCTTTTACTTCCATAAGTTATATTACCTCTTTTTTCTTTTAAATTCACTCTAAAATCTGTCTGCTGCTATATCCCTCTTTCTTAAAATCAGAAAATAATACATCCATTTTCACTGGTGTTACACAGATGAGATTAAGCGGCGACTCCATTTTCTTTAACGCCTCTATCGGTATTTTCTTAATTTTTGCGTGTTCATTATATTTATCAGAAAATGGTTCTATCAGTTCGGCTTTTCCCATAACCTGTATGCTCTTAAGCCTGCCAAATCCATCATATTTATCGAAAATAGCCAAACATACATTTTCATTCTTCTCAAGACCTATAAATTTCTCTCCACCTTCTGAAAACATCCAGAACTTATCATTATGATAACTGTACTCAATCGGCGTACATCTTACATAATCGCCAGTTCCTGTTGCAAGCGCACAGGTATTGTTAGCAGCTATATATTCTTCAACCGCTTTTTTAAGCTCTTCTTTGGGCATTGCTGTAATTCCCTTATTCTTCCAGTAATCAGCCGCCTTTTCAAATTGTTCGTGTGTCATAAAAATGCCTCCCAACATAAATAAAAGAGCGTGACTATTAATCACACTCCCTCATTATAGCATTATTCACCAAAATCAATATCTACTGCTCCATTTGCATATTTCATATACTCAAAAAGCTTAGGTGCTGAAAGAAGTGTAAGAGGATCTCTTTCATGCTCATCATATTCAAACATTTCTGCTGCCTGCTTTATTTCTTCATTAGAAAGTGAATTCATATACTCTCTTAATTCCATTACTGTCATATTAAAAAGTTCTTCCTGACTCTTCATTGTTTAACTCTCCTTATCTGATATATTATATTATGGCTTATTATTGCACATTCTTGTAAATACTATCAATCTCCATAACCAGTATAGATTACCTTTCCAGTATTCCATAACTCTGCTGTTTTCTTCGCAGCCTCCAGCTTATCATCATCATTTTTATATCTGAATGTGGCTGACTGACATCCACAATCCATACAAGTCACATAAAAACCGTGATCCACTTCTTCCAACAAAGAAGGTCCTAAACACCTTGGACAATCCTGTAGGTCTATCATTTCATAAATTTCCATTTTGTAATACCTCTCTTAGCTGTTTAATTTTAGCTTATTAAATATTATTATATATGATATTGGGTGATTTTTAAAGGTTATCTTTATTATAAACTTAATCATTCTGCTTAAAAATCAGGCATTATAAAACACTGCCTAATACATATATGCATTATATGTTTCTGCAAATTAATGTTATAATTGATAAATAATATATACTATATTCTTTTTATATTGATACAAATTTAAAAGGCAAAAATATTAACATTATATGAAAGAAGGTAAAAAAATGGAATATCGCAAATTACCAAAAGGAACAGAACAGGTAAGTATTATCGGTTTTGGTGGCTCCGGATTACACGAATCACCTGAAAATGAAGCTGTAAAGACTGTACTGATGGCAATGGATAACGGAATCAATTATTTCGACCTCGCCGTATCATAAGCCTGTTCATTTGATTATTATAAAACTGCCTTTGAGGGGTGCAGGGATAAAGTATACCTTCAAATGCATTTTGGAGCAGACTATTCATCTGGAAAATATGGCTGGACAACCAATCGTGATAAAATCGACCGTGAAATAGATACGCTTATGAAAAAACTTCATACAGATTATATAGATTTCGGCTTTATTCACTGTATTGATGAACCCTCTGACCTTAGACAGTACATTAATGGTGGTGTATTAGAGCGTATTAAAGAACTTCATAAACAGGGCGTTGTAAGACATATCGGACTCTCAACACACACTCCTGCAATCGCACATAAAATGCTTGATACTGGAATACTTGACGTTATTATGTTCAGCATAAATCCAGCGTATGATTACCAGCACGGCAAATTTGCTTTTGGCGGCGCACAGGAAAGACAGGAACTTTACCGCCGTTGCAAAAAGGAAAAAGTTGGTATCACCGTTATGAAAGCATTTGCAGGTGGACAGCTTCTTGATGCAAAGCTTTCTCCATTTGGACAGGCATTATCGAAAAACCAGTGCATACAGTATGCACTGGACAAACCGGGTGTTATCACAGTTCTTCCTGGCTTCAGAAGCCCAGACGACCTCAAAGAAGTATTGGGATACCTTAATGCCACAAAACAAGAACGTGACTATTCCGTTATAGGTAACTTTGCACCTACTGATGCCGCAGGACGTTGTGTTTATTGCAGCCATTGTCATCCATGTCCTAAAGGACTTGATATTGCAATGATTAACAAATATTACGACCTTGCTAAATCTGGTGATGCACTTGCCAAAGACCATTATCGTAAGCTTGAACTTCACACGGGCGACTGCATACGCTGCGGACACTGCAACAATCGCTGTCCACTTAAGGTTAGACAGATGGAGAGAATGGAAGATATTAAAGATTATTTTGGAAATTAATATTTTATAGTAATTATATAACAGATTGTCCATATTGCTACATTACTACACAATCCTATAACACCTCAACCTTTCATAAAAAACCATATTCGGTGTTAAGTGAGTCAAAAGGTCAAAGAGTCTTATCGTGCAAGCACGAATGACTCTTTGACCTTTTGACCCTTACATCATATAAATGATTTAACGATATTTAAAATTTTACTATTTCTGGCTCGTGTGTAAAAGATGAAAATGTCGCAGTTGCATTCTTAAAATAGAACACTTCAGTGTTGCCATCATCTGCGGAATACATTTTCTGTAATGAAGGGTATGCATCAAGCATAGACTGTCTTGCTTCTTTTCTATCATCTTCTACAAGCTCTCCAGCTACACGCAGCCACTCTCCATCCTTAAATGCACAGATTTCAACTTTTGGATTTGCGTGAATTTGCTTTGATACATCCTTTATCTTTCCAGTCTGAATATACAACTTTCCTTCAAAAATATGTGCTGTCCCGAAAGGTCTTACCCTTGGCTGATCTCCTTCAACTGTTGCTAAATAATATGTTTCTACTTCTTTTAAAAATTTAAGTACTCTTTCCATAATATTCCTCCGTAGTTTTGTTTTTCTTATATGATATCACTTACTATATATTTTGTTAAGAACTCTGCTGTAACTGCCTTAATGAGCCACATACACATATATTTCTATTACTACTCTATCTCATATTCATACATTCTGAATTGTCTGGTTTCCACAGTATCGTAAAATATGTCTTCTGTACTTATTTATTTAAAACCAGCTTTAATATACAGCTTGTCAGCTAAAAATCTATAATGTCATTCTATTCCCACAATACTCACATACCGCTACCTGCTTTTTCACGCCTTCAATCTGCGCTCCACATTTAGGGCAGGTAATATATATCTTTTTAGCAGCTTTAGTAAACATTACATCTTTTAATGAGTTTTTCGTTTCTTTTATAGTTTCTACAATATTTTTAATTCCTGGTAAAGTTTTTGTGCCCTTATTGTTAATTGTAGTTTCCCCTTTAACCATTAATTGTGTAATCTTGTCAATCCATATAGGCATCTGCTTCTTTTCCGAGTCCCGAAATCTAAAAGACATTTGCTGGTTTACGGTAAATATCTGCATTTCTTTATTGCCATCTTTTGCTTTCAAAATCAATACCTGTGGCTTATTATTATACATTTTTATTTGTTCTAAAGGATATTTTTTTATTTCCTTAACTCTACCAAATACTCCTATACAAACATAAATAATATTTTTATTGGTTAATACTAATTCATCCTTAAATACAGGCAAGCTGTTCGTCGTACAGGCAACATTATTATTCTGCAATATAACTGCTTCATCTATATCCAAATTATAATCTGTCAATTTTCTCTCCTTGTATAATTATCCATCTATTTACAATTTTTAATCTAAAACTCTAATATAAAATTTTAAATTTGAAAACTTTATTTATAAATAATATAACACAAAAACCGCTAGTAGAAAACTCATAATGTCTTCCACTAGCGGTTTTATACAATCAATCCATAAAGAACTAATATAATAATTGTATTAATTCCTATCAGACTATACTCATATATTAATTCTGCTTATGAATAATCTTCTTAGGACACTTTTCAGCACACTTGCCACAGCCAACACACTTAGACTGGTCGATGTGTGCGATATTGTTCTCTACAGTGATAGCACCATACTCACACTGCTTTGTACATAACATACAGCCGATACATCCAACTGAACATACCTGCATAACATCCTTACCCTTGTTCTGTGAAGAACAATTAACTGCGTAAGATGCCTTGTATGGAATAAGCTCGATAAGATGTCTTGGACATGTAGCAACACACTTACCACAAGCCTTACACTTTTCCTTATCTACTACAGCTACACCATTAACTACATGGATAGCATCGAATGGACAAGCCTTAACGCATGAGCCATAACCCATACATCCGTATGTACATCCCTTAGGACCACCATTAGGTGCTATGTTCATCATAGTACAATCCTGTACACCAGAATATACATAGTTATTCTTAGCCTTGTCACAGTCTCCGCCACACTTAACGAATGCTGTCATACGCTCCTGGCTTCCTGCCTCAGCACCCATGATAGCTGCTATCTTTGCTGCCACCGGAGCACCACCAACTGGACATGCGCCACAGTCAGCTTCACCTGCTGCAATAGCCTTTGCAAGTGCATCACAACCTGCGTATCCACAACCACCACAGTTGTTACCTGGAAGCTCTGCTCTTACATCTATTTCCTTCTGGTCAACCTCAACTGCAAACTTCTTTCCCATAAATCCAAGGAAGAGTCCAAGAAGAAGACCTGTTACACCTACGGCACAAGCCGCAATAATAATACCTGTCATTATTCAATATCCTCCTTAGATTATTCCTGAAAATCCGAAAAATGCAATTGACATAAGTCCTGCTGTTAAAAGAACGATAGGCATTCCCTTAAAACTTTCTGGAACATCATTGTCCTCTGTACGCTCACGTACACCAGCCATTATTACGATAGCTATTGTAAAACCAACAGCTGTACCAAGACCACTTACAAATGATTCGATTAAGTTGTATGAATTCTGTACATTTGTTAAAGCAATACCAAGTACGGCACAGTTAGTTGTGATAAGTGGAAGGTATACACCAAGTGCCTCATATAAAGGTGGCATACACTTCTTAAGTACCATTTCAACAAACTGAACTAATGTTGCTATTACAAGAATGAATACTACAGTATTCAGGTATGTAAGGTTAAGTGGTGTTAATATAAAATCATATATAAGGCTGCATATGATTGATGATATAGAGATAACACCAATAACAGCGCCACCCATTCCGGCAGCTGTGTTTATTTTCTTTGATACACCAAGGAAAGGACACAGACCTAAGAACTGGCTTAATACAACGTTGTTAACAAGCGCTGTGCTTATAGCGATAACTAATAAATTCATCTTTTACTCTCCTCCCTTAGTTCTCTTTTTCTTCATCTGAAACATAGTCTGGAACCTCAGCAGGCTTCATTCCATGCTTTCTCTTTACTCTGTTCATAACAGCTACACACATAGCAAGTACGAAGAATGCACCAGGTGCAAGGATAAATATACTAGCTGGTGTATAACCAAAGTTAGAAAGATCTACAAGTGCTGAACTACCTGTTGAAAGGATTGTTCCGCCACCAAGTAACTCTCTGATTGCACCAAGGATTGTGATAGCACATGTGAAACCAAGTCCCATTCCGATACCATCAAACATTGATGGAAGTGCTGGGTTCTTAGAAGCATATGACTCTGCACGTCCTAAGATAATACAGTTAACAACGATAAGTGGTATATAGATACCAAGTGCATCATATATAGATGGCACAAAGCCCTGTAATAAGAACTGTATTATTGTAACAAATGATGCAACGATCACGATATAAGCTGGCATTCTTACGCTGTCTGGAATAACCTTTCTAAGTAATGAAATGAAAAGGTTAGAAAGCATAAGAACTGCTGTTGTAGAAAGTCCCATTCCGATACCATTGATTGCTGATGTAGTAACCGCAAGTGTAGGACACATACCAAGTGTTAAAACCAGAGTAGGATTCTCTTTGATAATACCATTATAAAGTCTTTCAACACATTTATTCAACTGAAACACCTCCTACTGTCTTAACATTAGCCTTAGCAAGGTCTGCATATACAGCTAATGCTGCATTAACACCCTTTGTTATAGCCTTAGATGTAACTGTAGAACCACCGATTGCATCAATAGAGCTGTCTGATGATGAACCTGTTCCATCTGTTACTACCTTATATTCTGAAGTCTTAGTTCCGTTAAACTGTGCTAAGAATGAAGGATCCTGCTTAGCTCTCATACCAAGACCTGCTGTTTCACTTATTGTAAGAATAGATGTTCCAAGATATGTTCCATCTGTTGAAAGTCCAACAGAGAACTTGATATCTCCGCCGTAACCATCATGTGCAACAACTGTTACTACGAAACCTATAATCTTACCATTCTTAATACCAGCAACTACCTCTGATACATCATCCTTAGAGAAATCTGTTGCAGAAGCTGAAAGTACTGCCTTAGCTGTTTCTGCTACCTTATCAGAAGCATAACTTCCATCAAGTGCTTCAAACTTATCAGCATCAGCAATAACCTCCTGGTAAGCCTTCTGCTTAGCCTTCTCGTTCTGCTGTGCGATAGGGTCTTTAGTTACATTATATACAAGACCAAGAAGGATACCTGCAACAAGTGTAATTGCGAATAATATACATGCGTCTTTTATTATATTCTTCATCTTATGCAGCCTCCTTTGCCTTTTTTTCCGGCTTTTTCTTGCCAAATGACTTAGGTACTGTAACTCTTTCGATAAGAGGTACTAAGAGGTTACAGAAGATGATTGCGTATGAAACGCCTTCTGCTGAACCACCGAACATTCTGAATATGAATGTAAGTAAACCTAAGCAGACACCGAATACTAACTTACCATTAGGTGTGATAGGTGATGTAACATAATCAGTTGCCATAAAGAAAGCACCAAGAATAAGACCACCACCACAGATTTCCTGTAACATATACATAGCATCAAACTGATGTCCTGGTGCGAAAAGGAATATAAGCACTGCAAATGTTCCAATGTAAGAAAGTGGAATTCTTAATGAAATAATCTTTCTTACAACAAGATATATAGCACCAATAAGAAGACATATAACTGATGTCTCACCGATAACACCGCTTGTCTTACCAATAAACATAGTAAGAAGTGTAGGAGCTGTCTGTCCTACAACCTCTGAACCTGGCTTTAATATAGCAAGAGGCGTAGCACCAGAATATGCATCACATACGAAGTTAGTCATTGGACCTGTATATGCAATAAGAAGGAAACATCTTGCTGCAAGTGCAGGGTTCATAAAGTTCTGACCAATTCCGCCAAATAACTGCTTAACAATAATAATTGCAAATACACAGCCAACAATCTCAAAACCAATGTTTAGAGTTGATGGAATGTTAAGTGCAATAAGAAGACCTGTAACAGCAGCACTAAGGTCCATAACTGTTATCTTCTTATGCATAAAATACTCATATACTGCTTCAGAAGCCATACACACTGCAATACCAACTATGATACGAATAAGTGCCTGGACTCCGAAGTTATAAATACCAAATATACTAGCAGGGGCTAACGCTATAAGCACGTCTCTCATAATAGTCTGAGTAGTATCCTTGCTACGTACATGTGGATTAGTTGATACGTTAAAAATCTCGCTCACTTTTAATCCTCCCTTATTTCTTTCTTCTGTTAGCCAGAACGATACTTCTCATAGCCTTAATCTGCTGTGTTAATGGTCTCTTAGCTGGACAGACATATGAACAGCTTCCGCACATTACACACTCCATACCATCAAACTTAACGAAACCAGCTTCATCGTTCTTAGCTGCAAATGAAGCAAGCTTAGCTGGAAGTAAATGACTTGGACATCCTTCACCACATCTTCCACAACGGATACATGCTGTCTCTTCAAGCTTAGATACAACATCATTCTGGAATACAAGAAGTGATGAGCTTCCCTTTATAACTGGTACATCGAGACTGTACATAGCAAATCCCATCATAGGACCACCTGATATGTACTTCTCTGGTTCGCCAACTACACCGCCGACTGCTTCAAGAAGCTGTCTGTAGTTCATACCAAGCCATACATAGAAGTTGCCTGGTTCTTTAACACCATCACCTGTAACAGTAACGATTCTCTTAGTAAGTGGCTTTCCTTCAATAACAGCCATATATATGCTGTATATTGTATCTACGTTATGTACGATACATCCTGCATCTGCTGGAAGCATAGTTGAGTTGATGCTTCTGCCTGTTGTAGCATAGATAAGACTACGCTCACCACCCTGAGGATACTTGGTCTTTAAAACCTTAACCTCGATATCTGGCTCAGAGGCAACTGCTGCCTGCATAACTTTGATAGCTTCAGGCTTATTATCCTCAATACCAATAATACCCTTAGCGTGATCAAAAATGCTTAATGCAACCTTTAAGCCAAGTACAATCTTGTCTGACTCTTCAAGAAGTCTTCTGTAATCGGATGTAAGGTATGGTTCACATTCAGCACCATTTACTATAATATAATCAATTCCTTCTGGATTCTTAGGGCTTAACTTTACGTTAGTAGGGAAGCCTGCACCACCCATACCTACTACACCTGCATCCTTAATTCTTTGTAATACTTCTTCTTTAGAAAGTTCTTCTAACTTCTTAGGAGTATACTCAACTTCCTTAAATTCTCCATCATTCTCAATGATGATTGAATTGCACTTTCCACCTGTGGCTAGCGTTCTTGGCTCTATAGCCTTAACTGTACCAGAAACAGATGAATGGATATTAGCTGATACGAATCCACCAGCCTCAGCAATCAACTGTCCAGCAAGGACGTAATCACCTTTGGCAACTACTGGAACTGCCGGCGCACCGATGTGCTGTGAAAGTGGGAAAACCATCTCTCCTACAGCAGGGAACAACTCTTTTATAGGCTTATCCTTTGATAATTCCTTGCCGTCATATGGATGTATTCCACCTTTAAATGTACACTTTCCCATGACATATTTCTCCTTATAAAATAATATATGTTATCATCCAAAGCAATGCAAAAACAGATAGACAACCATAAAACCCAAGCTTAATGATTGTGTATCTGATTTATAATAATTATGAACGATAATTAATATATTAATATAATATATCATTTATCATTAAAAATCTACTTTTTTTTGTGTATATATTCGTATATAATAAACAAAAACTGACATTTTTTTAACGTACACTTTTTGTAATCAAAGGATTTATAATTAATGAAGACTATAACTAAAACATTTAATCTAAACGATATACACAACAACGACAGCAATACTAATAATACTGCTGATAATTTTATCAATAATTCTCTCTGCAGCGAGCATACAATATTTTTTGATATTGAAACAACCGGCTTTTCGCACAAGACAAGCTTCTGTTATTTAATCGGCACTGCTTATATAAAGAATTCCATACTTACCATAATACAGTGGCTTGCCCAGTCCAAGGCTGACGAAGTGCAGGTAATAGCAAGCTTTCTTAATGCTGCCGCTTCATTTGATACACTGGTGCATTTTAATGGAGACAATTTTGACATTCCATTTATTAAAGACAGAGCCGCACACCTTAACATTCCGTACACACTTGATAAGCTCTTAAGCTATGATTTATACAAATGTGTACGTCCATTAAAGGCATTACTAAAGCTTGAAAGCTGTAACCAGAAGTCTGTTGAGCAATTCCTTAACATAAGCCGTGATGATGAATTCTCTGGCGGCGAGCTTATCAAGGTATACAACGACTATGTTAAGACTGGAGAAGCTTCTTACGAAGAACTGCTTCTGCTTCATAATTATGATGATGTATACGGACTTACCCAGCTTTCATCTATAACTGCCTACAATGCTGTATTAGAAGAAAATGCAACCTATACCGGATATTCTGTTGAATATTCCGATGATACTAATAAAAATGGAGATTTAATAATTAACTATACCCTGCCCTGTGCAGTTCCTATACCCGTTATTCATCTTGATAATAATGGATATGCCATAAGAATCAATGGCAATACTATGAAAATCAAACTGCCATTAATAACTGATAATCTCAGATTATATTATAGTGATTATAAGAATTACTACTATCTTCCATACGAAGATACTGCCATTCACAAAAGTGTAGCTGCTTATGTTGATGCTGAATGTAAAGTGAAAGCAACCAGAGAAACAGCATACACTAAAAAATTCGCTTCGTTTATCAAACTGCCTTGTTACAATACAGACAGTCTCCAGACTTCTGAATATATATTCAGATATGAGTATAATGATGCTAATATATACCTTTTATACGATAAAAAAGAACTGCCTGAAGACATAATTCTTCAGGCAGTACATATACTGATTACTTTTTTCTGTAGAAAAACAACTCACTAGATTCATAACCAAGGTCTTTATAATTGATAATCTGCTCTGTATTACCAACAAATAAACAGCCGCCCTTAACTAATGAATCATTGAACTTCTTATATATCTCTAACTTGGCATCTTCTGTAAAATAGATAAGTACATTTCGGCAAACTATAAGATGACAGCTCTGAGGATATGAGTCTTTTAAAAGATTAGACTTCTTGAACTCAACGCACTTCTTAATCTCATCTGAAATCTTATAGTACTTATCTCCCATTTTTTCAAAATATTTATTCTTATACTCATCAGGAAGTCCCTTTAAGCTGTTGGCTGAATACACGCCATCTTTGGCCTTTTCAAGAACCTGGTCATCTATATCGGTAGCATATATCTTTATATCTTTAAGTGGGACTTTCTTTGCAAGCACCATTGCAAGTGAATATGGCTCATCACCTGTTGAACAAGCAGCACTCCATATCTTAAGTCTTGGTCCAAACTTCTTAATCAGGTCTGGAAGGATAATCTCATCAAGCTTCTTCCATAACGCTGGATTTCTATAGAATTCTGACACATTAATTGTAAGATAATTAACGAATTCATCAAGCATCTGGGCATCATTCTTTATCGCATTGCAATAACTGTCATAACCTGTATGCTTATTCCTTGCTATAAGTGTATCTATTCTTCTCTTCATCTGCTTTTCTTTATAAGCATTAAGGTCAATTCCTGTAAGTCCTAACACAAATTTCTTAAAATCTTCATAATCTTTAACCATATTGATATCCTCTGTTCTTTCCTGTAACATATTCCGCAGTTGTTGCAATCCCTTAGCTTTATATGGATTTTATCACACAATATTAATTGTGTCAAAATTTTATCATTATATAAAAAATATAAAAACATTACATAAAATATCTAATTACCATATCCAATTAAGCTTACCATTATATTCAATTTTACAATATTCTGGATTTTACAACTCATTCTGCCAATATTGAATTTGCCAATATATTAAACATCGTATTAGACATATATAATTAATTACATTATAATAAACATTAATTTACTATATCAATTTAATCTAAGCACAATGAGCACATATCACCAATTTATAAAATAGAAGGAATTAACACAATGAACGAAGAACAGCTTTTAAAAAGAAAAATAATAGATACTGCCAATCAGGCTTTCAACCACAATATATATACTTACACTAATTTTTTAAGTATAAATGAACTGTCGTCTGTCAACAAAATGAGCAATGAATTATCATTTATACCATATGATGAATGGGGTGGCAATCCTGTATGTGAACGCAAAATAATACGTTTCGGCTCTGAGGAACTCTATGGCTATGATGCCGGTTACCCTATCTCAACTATCCGAATAAGCCCATTATCCGTCAAATTTGCTGAACAGCTTAACCACCGTGATTACCTTGGTGCAATTATGAACCTTGGAATTGAACGCGAACTAGTCGGTGACATTATAATTAAAGTGCCTGATGCTTATGTATACTGCCTTTCGCACATAGCTGATTATATATGTGATAATCTGGACTCTATTAAACACACACACATAAGATGTACAATATGCACTGATGAGATTGAAGCAATCAAACCAGAACTTGAAGAGATACGAATAATTGCTGCTTCTAAGCGGATTGATGCAGTTGTTGCTTCCCTCACCAGATTATCACGCAGTAATTCCAATGAGCTATTTACGTCAAAGAAAATATTCCTCAATGGAATATGTACCGAGAATAAAAGCCAGAACTTAAAGAAAGATGATGTACTTGTAATCCGTGGACATGGAAAGTATATCTTTATAGGTGATGAAGCCGAAACCCGCAAAGGACGAAGCTATCTGACACTTATGCAATATAAGTAATTATTCTTCTAATATAATTCGCACCCCAGATTTTGACAGAAAGCTTAAGGAAATTTAACAAGAGCTGTACACCAACATTGTATATATACTTTCTACCGGTTCTACCCGGCATAGAAAGTATATATCACACTAAGGTGTACAGCTCTTATATTATCAAATATTAAGTTACAGCCAATCATCAGAACATCTGACAATTAATTATTAAATTATTCTTCTGTAGCCTCTTCCTGTGGTTCTGCATCATCTAATAATGCTTTCATACTAAGGCTGATCTTCTTGTCAGCTTCGTTAAGGTCTACAACCTTAGCTTCAATTTCCTGACCAATCTTTAATACATCTTCTGGCTTGTTGATGTGTTCCTTAGAAATCTGTGATACGTGAAGTAAAGCATCAATGCCGTCTTCAAGCTGAACAAAAGCACCAAAGTCAGTCATTCTTGCTACCTTACCAGTAACAACATTACCTACAGCATACTTTGTTGAAGCATCATTCCAAGGGTTCTGGTCTGGATATTTAACTGAAAGTGCAATCTTGTCACCATTGATTTCCTTGATGAAGCACTTAACTGAATCGCCAACCTTATATACCTTCTTAGGGTTCTCTGTTCTTCCCCAAGACATCTCTGAAATATGAAGAAGTCCGTCTACACCACCAAGGTCAATGAATGCACCAAAATCTGTTACATTCTTAACTGTACCTTCGATTGTATCTCCTTCTTTAATCTTAGAAAGAAGTTCTTCCTGAGCTGCCTTCTTCTTAGCTACGATAAGCTGCTTGCAGTCACCAATCACCTTTCTGTTCTTTGGATCATATTCTGTTAATACAAATGTAATCTCCTTACCATTGTATTCTGAGAAATCCTTAACATAAGAATCTGATACAAGGCTTGCTGGAATGAAGATTCTTGTCTCATCAACAACAACTTCAAGACCACCCTTAATAACTCTTGATACATTAGCTGTTATAGCTTCTTTGTTATTAAATGCTTCTTCAAGTCTCTTGCTTCCACTCTCTGCAACAAGCTTTCTATATGTAAGAAGAACCTGTCCTTCTCCATCATTAAGCTTAAGCACCTTTGCCTTCATCTCATCTCCAACAGAAACAACTGTTGTTAAATCGATACCTGGTGTTGATGAATATTCACTTCTTGTGATAATTCCATCGTGCTTATAGCCTATGTTAAGAACGATATGGTCTTCTTTAACTGCTATTACAGTGCCATCAACAACTTCTCCTGTATGAATTTCCTTCCACTCTTCGTTAGCTAACATCTCTGCAAAATTCTCTGACATTAGTATAAACCTCCTCAATGATATTGTTCGGGGTCGATGCCCCAGCTGTAATACCTATGCTGTCTATGAATCTTAAATCGTTAAGATTAAGATCTCTTAGAGTTTGAATGTAAAATGTATCCTCACATTCGCCTTTACAAATCTCATACAGTTTTCTCGTATTGGAACTACTCTTGTCACCAATGACAATCATCGCACTAACTTTCCGTGCAATATCTCTTGCCTCTGTCTGACGTTCTTCCGTGGCATTACAAATAGTATTTTTAATGGTAATATTGTAACTCTTTTTGTTGATAATTTCAACTAATTCTTGAAATTTATTGTAATTAAATGTCGTTTGGGATACAACAACCACTTCTTTTGCCCTGTCAAGCTCAAGATTTTGTGCTTTTTCGATAGAATCCACTATATATACAGGACTTACTGACCACCCTTTAATGCCCTCAACTTCCGGGTGTTTCTCATTGCCTATTATTACAATCTGCTTTCCTGCCTTGCTCTCCTGCTCAACTATTCTGTGTATTTTAAGAACAAATGGACAGGTTGCATCTACAACTTCATAATTCTTTGTCTTTATGCTCTCATACACATTTTTAGATACACCATGCGACCTTATTATGACAGTAGCATTATCAATACCGTCAAGCTGTGCTACATCTGATATTGCCTTGACCCCTTTGCTTTCAAGGTCCTTTACAACTTCATCGTTATGTATGATAGGTCCGTATGTGTATACATTTTCCATTCCTGTTCTTTCATACACTGTATCCACTGCACGGTGAACTCCAAAGCAGAAACCAGCAGACCTGGCAAGTATAACTTCTGCCTCTTTCATATATCCTCCAAATCACTACTTTGCTTTATTAATAACTGTCTTGATGGCTTCCACCACCTCATCAATTCCCATATCAGAACTGTCTACAAGAACTGCATCATCTGCCTGCTTTAATGGTGAAATATCCCTGTGCATATCCTGATAATCTCTCTGTTCAATATCCTCTTTTATCTTCTGTAAATCACATTCTTCACCCTTTGCCTTAAGTTCGTCATATCTTCTTCTGGCTCTGGCATCAGAACTTGCAGTAAGATATATCTTTACATTGGCATCTGGAAGAACTGTTGTGCCAATATCACGTCCATCCATAACAACATTTTCTGCTGCCGCAAGCTCTCTTTGCAAATCAACAAGCTTGCTTCTTACAGCCTTATACTTAGATGTCTTTGAAGCCATATTGCCTGTTGCCTCAGTTCTTAAAAGACTGGTTACATTCTCGCCGTTAAGGATAACCTGCTGTTCGCCGTCTTTATATTCTATTGTTATCTTTACATTATCGACTGCCGCATTAATCGCAGCTTCATCTGCGGGGTCAATATTATTCTGGTTAAAATATACCGCCATTGCCCTGTACATAGCACCGGTATCTACATATATATAACCCATCTGCTTAGATATAAGCTTTGCTATTGTACTCTTGCCAGCTCCTGCCGGTCCATCAATTGCTACTGAATAAGACATAATAATCCTCTTTTCTGCCTGTGTTATAAAACACGCTGGCATTATTTAATTATTCAAATGCATTGCTGCAGCATACGCACTCGACCACGCTACCTGCAAGTTAAAACCGCCTGTAACCGCATCTACATCAAGCACCTCTCCTGCAAAATACACATTTTTAACTAACTTTGACTCCATAGTTGTCGGATTGATTTCTTTAACATCAACACCGCCCTGTGTAATTATAGCTTCATTAAAGCCTCTTGTACCGGTTATTGTCATTTCAAAATGCTTTAACAGATGTACAAGCCTTAATCTTTCTTCCCTTGTTATCTCATTAACCTGTTTATCTTTATTGATATCACTGAGCCTTACTATAACAGGGATAAGTTTCTTAGGAAGCAGCTTATCAAGTGAATTACGGAAGGTTTTATTCTTTTCCTCTGAGAAATCCCTAAGAACTCTCTCATCAAGCTGTTCCTCTGATAAAGCTGGCTTTAAATCTATCACAAGCTTAAGCGGTCTTTTTCTTAATATTGCTGTTGTATAACTGCTCGCACTAAGAATAACTGGCCCGCTCACACCAAAATGCGTAAATAGCATTTCACCAAAGTCACTATACAGCTCTTTACGACTGTCACCCATACTGTCATATATGCTTATTGCTATATTCTTAAGGCTCAGTCCCATAAGCTCTGAAGCCCATTCTTCTCTTACTGTGAGAGGAACTAATGCCGGTATAATAGGTGTAACATTATGTGAAAGTGCCTTTGCAAATCTATAGCCATCGCCTGTTGAACCAGTGCTTGAATAAGAATTACCACCTGTTGCTATAATGCAGGAATCAGCTTTTATAACCTGCTTTCTGCCAGTAGATAACTCCTTAACTTCAACACTTACAAACTGCGATATATATTCTGGCTCTTTTTTCTTAGATTTAGGTTCTTTTTTCTTGGATTTATACTTTTTTTCAAGTTTTACACTATCATTTGCTATATTCTCTGATACTGCATTGCAAGATACTATTTTCCCTGACACTGCATTTTCTGATACTACATTCTCTAATAATTCCCTGGCTGTAACATCAACAACCTCTGTGCTAAGCATAATATCCACTTTGCATTTTCTTAATTCTCTTGCCAATGTGCCGATTACATCTGATGAATGGTCTGACTCTGGAAAACAGCGGTTACCTCGTTCTATTTTAAACTTAAGTCCAAGTTCATCAAAGAATCCCATCACATCATAATTAGAAAAGCCTTTAAATGAACTGTACATAAATTTAGGGTTGGTTACAACACTATTTTTAATGTCGTCCTCATCACCAGCATTAGTAAAATTACAGCGGCCTTTTCCTGTTATAAAAAGCTTCTTTCCAAGCTTATCATTCTTTTCTATAAGAGTTACTGTGTGTCCATTTCTGGCGGCTATAATAGAAGCCATCATACCTGCCGCCCCGCCTCCAATAACTACAACTTTACTCATAGGAAACCTCTCTATCCTCTTTATTCCTGAACCAAAAGTTCTTTGAAATATGGTAACTCAAGTGCCCAGTCACAGAATGTATGCCATTCTGCAAGCTTATGGTTTCTTCTTGAATAATACATTCCTGCAAGATTTTCATAATTAAATGTGCAGGTACGCATCTGATTATAGCTTTCTGGAAGCAACTGAATCATACTATACCAAAGGTCTTTATCCTTAGTTTCTATGAACTTCTGGCGTATTGTTTCAAGAAAATCTATATTCTTCTGCATCATATCTAATGCCTCAGGAGTACAATGGTCAACACTGAAATCTTCCATTTCAAATGGCTTGCTGTGGATTTTATGCATTGTACTTGTTGAATTAGCAACTGTTCCAACCTTATATGTATCGTATTCCTTCCACCAGTAGATTGGTGCTGTTATATCTACTGTTACAAATATCTGTCTTATAAACTTTCTATGGTCTGAACCAGCCTTGCAGAGCCTTTTCGCTAAATCTAAATCATTAGGTCCAAATGTGAATACTCCATTTTCTGTCTTACTATCCATTCTAGCCCAGCTATTAAGCGGATTTCTCGCTCCTCTCATAGCATTTTCAAAATTCATAACTTCAAATCTTTCAAGCTTAATCATCTATTCAAATACCTTTCTGTGTTTATTAGTAACGTATATTGTGACATTATTATAAATAACGCATACATATTTATATTACACTATTATTAATGCAAAGTATATAGTTGACTTAAAATAATAAAATTGACCTTTAGAAGCCATAATATACCTCCAAAGGTCAATCTTATTTTAGTTCATAATATTTATGTAATTAATTCTTACAATAATTACATTATCAATTCCTGCAATATAATATTAATAACACAATATTAATTAAAGAAGGCTCTTGCGTAATTCTGCTCCATCCTTAGCACTAAGATATGCAGGTGCAATATCAAATACTGTCTTACAACCGCTCTGACCTTCCTTATAAAGACGATAAGCTGCTCTTGCATATGCTACGATAACGCAAGATGTGAATTCTGGGTTAGAATCAAGCTTTAAGCTGTATTCTATAACGTGATTGTTCTCTTTGTTCCAGCCTGTCTTTCCTGTACGGATAACAAATCCTCCGTGAGGAATTCCACTGTGGTTTTTCTTTAATTCTTCTTCACTGATAAAATGTACTGTTGTATCGTAATCAGCGAAATAGTTAGGCATATTCTTGATTGTTTCTTCTACCTTTGCAGCATCAGCACCTTCCTCTAATACTACAAAACATTCTCTTGTATGCTTCTGTCTTGTTGTAAGCTCTGGATTCTCGCCATTTCTTACAGCTTCTAAGGCTGCCTCAACTGGAATTGTATACTGCTTGCCATCCTTGACGCCCTCAACTCTTCTGATAGCGTCTGAATGTCCCTGACTTACGCCCTTACCCCAGAATGTATAATCTTTGCCTTCTGGTAAAATAGCATTGGCATACATACGGTTTAAAGAGAACATACCTGGATCCCAGCCTACTGATATAATTCCAACGTGTCCGCTCTTCTTAGCCGCAGAATCAACATTTTCAAAATGTTCTGGAATTCTTGCGTGTGTATCAAAGCTGTCAACTACGTTAAACATCTCTGCAAACTTTGGTGTCTGTACTGGTAAATCTGTAGCACTTCCACCGCAAAGAATCATTACGTCTATCTTATCCTTCCACTGCTCTACCTCATCTACTGAGCATACTAAAGCACCCTCTGTCAATATAGATACGCTTTCTGGTGCACGTCTTGTAAATACTGCTACAAGCTCCATATCTGGATTTTGCCTGATAGCACACTCAACGCCTCTTCCAAGATTTCCGTATCCAATAATACCTATTCTCATATTCTGCCTCCATTTTATACATATTTACTGTATTTCACATATAATTAGTGTGAACAAACACTTCTTTAATATTACTTTTTGAAAATACATATGTCAACTCTCATTCAGGCAGTTTTTTATCAATAAATATTATTACTGTTCTTTCTTTAGCTTACCAGCCATTAAAATTGTAAATCCAATGCCCATTAATGATAATACTAATAAATATCCTGCCCAGTATATATGTGTCATATCTCCTGTCTGTGGTGTTTCAACTGTATTACCTGCGGCTTCTGTTACATTTTCTACTGATGTGCCTGGTAAACTTATATCTGATGAACTGCTTGTAATCTGCTGTTTTGTAATAAGATATGTTGAGCAGTGATCCTGTTCTACTGTCATATAACCATCATTATCAACTACAGCTGACATCATACTAATTATTGTTCCATCATCTAAGAGCTGGCTGTAATAAAGTGTCTGGCCTGCATATGCTTTTCCAACATTTAACTTAATACTTGCCGTTGCTGGAAGCACGCCGGAATAATTGTATACAATCTTAGATACGAATATATCCTCTGTTACATCTGCCGGCATATCTCCTGCTTCTTTTATATCAGAAGTAATTGCTGTTGAGAAGTCATATATTGCAACCTGTGATACTTCTGACATTGTTCCTTTTGCAAATGTAAATGTAACATCATTGTTAGATTTGATAACAACATCATTCACCTTGTTATCTTCAATAATCTTTCTGATTTCATCAGCCTTAATAGTTGTGCTGCCGTCTGATACATCTACTACTGTATTAGTGGTGCTTGACTCTGGTGTCGATGGCTTCTCATCTGCTGGTGTATCTGTTGTGTTGTCAGATGGATTATTGGTTGTGTCTCCTTTTGAATTATCTGTCGTATTATCACTAGATGATTTAGCTGTAAATGTAAGCCTATCTGCTACACATTCAACATTATAAAGACCTTCTATCTCTGTACCGTCATACTTGTATCCGTCTGGAAGATTATCACTTCCCACTACAGGATTGTATGTTGCTACAGGATTGTCATAATCAATAAGCCATAATTCATCATTGCTTCGTTCATCTACACCAAGCTTTTCAAGAAGCTTACATATTCTATAATATGATGTTTTATTTTCATAAACATATGCAGATACATACTTTTCATTTGTTGCTGTATTGATTATAACCTGACTTGTTCCGCCGCTTCCACTGTCTGACTCATAATATGAAATTGGATTGTCTAATGTGGTCTTGGTATATCCAGCAGGGATATTATCATATTCACCTACTTTGTCAGCATAATATACATCGCCCATAGCTTTCTTTGTAGTAAGCTTATATAATGTATAAGTCACTTTAGCAGGTTCAATATATGTCAGCTCTTTAATATAATATAATGAAGTATTATCTGTCTCGTTCTTATATACTATATTAGTTGTATAAGGGTCGTACTCATAATACCTGGCACATAATCTTGATATTTCCAGCGGATGTGAAACATTATATGTCACATTTTCCTTTAATGTTCCATTATCCTTAATTGGCTTGTTAGTGAGATTATCGCTTGTATACACTACCGCCTTTGAACCAGAATATATTGTAACATTACAGGTGTCTGCAACTGAAAGCACCGAATTAGTTCCCTCAGCAAAGAAAGCTATTCCATAATCATCTGATTTGTCTGCATTAATTACCAAAGAACCATTACCACTTATATTGATTGAACCACCCCATGCATCACCATATGAACCTATACTTCCGATTTCATTATCACCAACAAGGTTAATCTTGAAATCATCACCCATCATATTAGTAACTATTACTGTTGTAGAGCTTTTATAATTATTTAATGTAAGTGTATTAGACTCTCTGTCATAAGACATTCCATCTATAGAATTAGTGCCTTCTGATGAGAATAGCAGATTACTTTCCTCTCCATTTCTTACATTAATATAAGCATAAGCCCAATCACCAGTATCACATGGTCCATTGGCAGCTTTTACTTGTGGTACTGCAAATGAAACTGCTGCCGATACAGCAAGCACAACAGCTGTAACTAATGCTGCCATTTTCTTACTATGACATTTTTTGTTTTTCACCATAAACTTTGTTCCTCCTGTTTCTTATATTTTTATGCTGCTATATTACTTTATTTATCCTTATAATTACAGTTGTCATATATCCCAATCTGCCAGAAAATGACAAAAATGGGCGTGGGACTAACGTCCCACGCCCATTTTTTCACTTAAAACCACCAGTTGTTGCGAGTTCTACAAAAAAAACAAATCATACGGCTAGCTATTAAACTGGATATGCCTTATTCTCTGTATCAGCCTTAGCAGGGTCAACCTTCTTCTGCTGTGCTTCTCTATACTTGAAGAACTCAGTAGCAACTGCTGGGAATAATGCGTATGAAAGCACATCTTCATCCTGCTGCTTGTACTGCTGTACGACTGGGTCATTCTTGAACTTCTCAAGCTGTGGCTCAATAAGATCTGCCGGACGGCAGGTAATAGGTGTAGCATCACCTATAGCCTTCTTCTGTACTTCTGGGTTAAATGGCTTAATTGTCTGTCCGAATTCACCCATAAGAACCTTCTTAGATTCCTTAGTAATCATCTTATAACGCTCGCCCTGTAATACATTAAGAACAGCCTGTGTACCAACAATCTGTGATGATGGTGTAACAAGAGGTGGTTCACCAAAGTCCTTACGAACCTTAGGAATTTCCTCAAGAACTGCCTGATACTTATCTTCTGCACCAGCTTCCTTAAGCTGTGATACAAGGTTAGAAAGCATACCACCAGGTACCTGATATAATAATGTCTTAATATTAACACCAAGAACCTTAGTATTCATAAGACCTGACTTTAATGCTTCTTCTCTCATTGGCTGGAAGTAAGCAGCTATCTCTGCAAGAAGGTTCTGGTCAAGACCTGTATCGTACTCTGTACCCTTAAATGCCTCTACCATAACTTCCGTAGCCGGCTGTGATGTTCCCATTGAGAATGGTGACATAGCTGTATCGATAATATCAGCACCTGCTTCAACAGCCTTCATATATGTCATTGAAGCAACGCCTGATGTATAATGTGTATGCATCTGGATAGGAAGTGAAGAACCATCCTTTAATGCCTGTACAAGCTCTGTAGCCTTAGCAGGAACAAGTAAACCTGCCATATCCTTGATACAGATAGAATCTGCACCCATATCCTCAATTCTCTTAGCTGTTTCTTTCCAGTAATCAAGAGTATATGCATCACCAAGTGTATAGCAAAGTGCTATCTGTGCGTGAGCATTAGGATTTTCTTTCTTAACAAGCTTAACTGCCTCAACTGATGACTTAAGATTTCTTAAATCATTGAAACAGTCAAATATTCTGATTATATCGATACCATTAGCGATAGACTTCTGTACGAAATATTCTACAACGTCATCTGCATAATGATTGTATCCGAGGATATTCTGTCCTCTGAATAACATCTGTAACTTTGTATTCTTAAAACCATCTCTTAACTTACGAAGTCTTTCCCAAGGGTCTTCCTTAAGGAAACGAAGTGATGCATCAAATGTAGCACCGCCCCAGCACTCAACTGAATGATATCCAACCTTATCCATCTTGTCTATGATTGGAAGCATCTGCTCTGTAGTCATTCTTGTAGCAATAAGTGACTGATGAGCATCTCTTAATACAGTCTCAGTTATCTTTAATGGTTTCTTAACCTGATCTGCCATCTTAAACTCCTCCTATATATTCCTATATATAAAGTAAATAAACTCTAATTAAGCTGCGTAAGTAACTTCTATTCAGACTTAGAAGGTCTTATCATATATAGCCCTTCTTCCGTCCACAACGAAGTTGCGTAAGCAACTTCTATACAGACTTAGAGTGTCTTAGCTCGCGTATTGTGCGAGCTTAGAGCCTCTTAGTCTGTTTTACATAACACCAAACATCGCCATAAATGTACCAGCCGCAACCGCTGTACCAATAACACCGGCTACGTTAGGTCCCATAGCGTGCATCAAAAGGAAGTTAGAAGGATCTGCTTCTGAACCAACCTTCTGTGAAACTCTGGCTGCCATAGGAACCGCAGATACACCTGCTGAACCAATAAGTGGATTAACCTTACCGTGTGTAGCCTTACACATAATCTTACCAAATATTACACCTGCCGCTGTACCAAAGCCGAATGCAATAAGACCTAATGCAACAATCTTTAATGTATCAAGATTGAGGAAGGCTTCTGCACTTGTTGTAGCACCAACTGATGTACCAAGAATAATAACAACTATATACATAAGTGCATTGGATGCTGTTTCTGTAAGTTGCTTAACAACTCCTGACTCTCTAAAAAGGTTACCAAGCATAAGCATACCAACAAGTGGTGCTGTTGTAGGAAGAATTAATACTACAACGATTGTAACGATAATAGGGAAAAGAATTTTCTCAAGCTTAGATACAGGTCTTAACTGTTCCATCTTAATCTTTCTTTCTTTTTCAGTTGTTAATAACTTCATAATAGGTGGCTGAATAATTGGTACAAGTGACATATATGAATATGCTGCAACCGCTATTGGTCCAAGGTAATTCGTCTGTCCTAATTTACCAGCAAGGAATATTGATGTAGGACCATCAGCACCACCAATAATAGATATAGCTGCTGCTGCCTTATCTGGGAATCCCATAAATATAGCCATAATGTAAGCAGCGAATATACCAAACTGTGCTGCTGCACCTAAAAGGAAACTCTTAGGATTAGCGATAAGTGGACCAAAGTCTGTCATCGCACCAACACCAAGGAAGATAAGTGATGGCAGAATACTCCATTCATCTAATAAATAAAAATAATGTAACAAACCACCTACGCCATTGCTTGAATCTTCAATAGATAACATAATATCCGGGAAAAGATTAACAAGTAACATACCAAATGAAATAGGTACTAAAAGCAGAGGTTCATATTCTTTTTTGATTGCCAAATACATGAAAAACAGCGCAACCAGAATCATCAGATAATTACCCCAAGTGAGGTTAAAGAATGCTGTCTGGTGAACGAGGTTTCCCAATGTTGATAAAATATATTCCATTTTTTACCTCCGTATATTATCTCTACACAACTAATTGATATATCAATTAGTTCATAGAAACTAATACTTTACCTGACTCTACTGAATCACCAGCTGCACACTCAACTGTAGCAACTGTACCATCCTGTGGTGCACAGATTTCATTTTCCATCTTCATAGCTTCAAGAACGAGTAATACATCACCCTTCTTAACTGCTGCGCCCGCATTAACGTTAACCTTAAGAATCTTACCAGGCATTGGTGCATTAACCTTTACTGCACCCTGTGCGCCTGCTGGTGCTGCAGCCTTTGGCGCTGCCTTAGGAGCTGCTGCTTTTGGTGCTGCTGCCTTAGCTGCACCTGCTGTGCTTCCTGTTCCTTCTTCTACAGTAACATCATATACATTTCCATTAACTGTTATTGTATAATTCTTCATAATTTATTTCCTCCTGCTATTAACCTTTCTAATTGAACGAACTACAAGTCCGTCTGTAGATGTATTCTCTGATGCAGCAATAGCTGCTGTTATAACTGCTATAAGTTCAAGATCATCAACTTCTTCATCCTGCTCTTCGCTTGAAACTATCTGAGCAATAGCATTATCAACGCCCTGGGCACCATTAGATGCTTCATTCTTAGCCTTATTTCTATTCTCAAACTTATTGATGTACTTAAATAATGAAATAATGAATGAAATAAATATAAGTACAACGAATACTGTTCCCATACCGATAAGAGTATTCATTACCGCTTTATACATCTTCTGTCCTGTAGTATATGATGGATTGATAGCACCATTTTCAAGTGTATAGTCATCATTAATTACGAATTCAAATGTACATTTATCATTCTTCTCATATGAAGTATCAACTGTAATAGTACATAACTCACCTGTCTTGCTATTGAGTTCTACATTAATTTCATTGATACTCTTTAAAGCACCTAACTCATCTCTTGTGCTATTCCAGCTATTATAAAAAGCTATTGTCTTAACACTAATTCCACTCTGGTCAACAATGTATAACTTATTATTTACCATTGTAAGTGATTGAGCTGCCTCTGCATCCGCTGTTATCTTAGCAGAATCATTCTTATCAAGATATGTAATCATATCTTTAGCCCAGTCTACAAGATAAGCCTCACTGGCATCAAGCTGCTGCTGTTTTAACTCTGTCTTGGCACTTGCTGTTGATATAGTACCATTAGATGAACTGCAGGCTGTCATACAGAATACACAGATAAGTAATGAGAATAACACTAAGAACTTTTTAAACTTAATTTTCTTCATATTATCACCTCTTCAATTATACTGTGCCATGCTTCTTATCTGCACGAACCTCTCTTTTATCAAACAACATTTCAAATGCTGCAATAATGTACTTTCTTGTATCTTCTGGGTTAATAATTGTATCAACATAACCTCTTGCAGCTGCCTGCTCAACGCTTGACTGTAATGCTGCATATTCAGAAGCCTTTTCATTAATCTTAGCTGTAACATCATCTGCTGCTGCGATTTCATCAGCATACATAATCTTAGCAGCTAAAGAAGCATCCATCATACCGATGCTTGCCTGTGACCAGGCATATACCATATCTGCACCTACTGACTTAGAATTCATAGCTACATATGCGCTTCCATAAGCTTCACCTGTAATTACATTAACCTTTGGCACATCTGCGTTAGAAAATGCATATACTAACTTAGCAGCTGCCTTGGCAATTGTCTTCTCAGCTCTTACATTAGCTTCAAAGCCCTTAACATTAGTAAGTGAAAGCACTGGTATTTCAAATGCGTTACAGAATGTTACGAATTCGGCTGCCTTATAAGCTCCATCTGTAGTTAATACAGCTGCAAACTCTTCTGCCTTTTCGCCATTCTCATCATATATTGCTGTTCTGTTAGCAACAGCACCAACTGTAACTCCATCAAGCTGAATGAAGCCAGTTACCATTTCCTTAGCATATTCAGCCTTAACTTCTACAAATAATCCATCATCTGAAATATCTGTAAGAGCAAGTGCAGCATCAGCTATCTCTGCTGACATATCAGCGCATACTCTGTTAAGGTCGTCCTGATTATCTGTGTATACAGCACCTTCCTCATTATTAGATGGAAGCATTGATACAAGCTGTCTTACTCCATTAGCGATTGTTTCTTCATCACCAATGAAATCTGCAACACCTGCTTTAGCCATAAATTCTGCACTTGATGTATCAAGCTTAGATTCATAGTTGCCATCTAATGCGTTAGGACTGTTAACAAATAACTTAGCCTTCTTTTCTTCCACAAATACGAAATCTGAAAGTTCTGCAAGAACAGCAAGACCTCCACCACATTCACCGTATACGGCTGTAATCTGTGGAACAATTCCAGAAGCTAATGACATATTCTTATAAATCTGTCCAAAGCCGTCAAGGGCGTCTGTTGCTTCCTGAAGTCTTAAACCTGCGCAGTCAATCAGACCAATCACAGGAGCTCCCATTTTCATTGCCTTCTCATAAAGATTAGCAATCTTCTTGGCATGCATCTCACCAATTGTTCCGCCTAACACAGCAGCATCCTGGCTATACACATACACAAGATTTCCATTGATAACTCCATATCCTGTGATTACACCATCAGATGGAGCCTTTTTTTCCTGCATGTTAAAATCTGTTGCTCTTGCTGTAACAGCCGCTCCGATTTCAACAAAACTGCTATCATCAAGAATTGCTTCGATTCTTGATAAAGCCTGTGTAGTATTACTCATCACCGAGACCTCCTCTTTGTTATATATTGCTTAATGCAAACAACTATTGTTTATTTTATAACAATGTAAGTTAAATTACAAGAGATTTGTTGTTGCTTTCCACGTTATTTTGTTAATTTTATACGCATTTTTCATTAATTTTGCACATAGGACATATATGTTATTAATCTTTTGTTTCAAGAACTATAATAAGTCCTTTATGAACCTTAATTATTCCCTGTTCATCTTCCACTTCGTTGCTCTGGCATATACTTAATCCCTGCTTTAATTCATAATTATCAAGCGTATATTTAAATCCCTCAAGGCTTAAACTGACATTTTCTGACATAGGAATAATTGACACATATCTTCCATACTGGCTGTCTTTACGAATTATATGTATTCCATCAGCCTCACTTAAAAGATATATATAATTGTGCTCATCAACTATATGGCAGTCCTTTCCACAATCAGCCGCCACCTTCATATTTCCTATATTGGTAATTGTGTGATCCATTCTTGTTCCTGTCGCACCAAGTATATATATGTCTGTTGCACCCTTTTTAAGTGCTGTCATAATCGCAAGATGTGTGTCGGTATAATCTTTTTCTTTAGGATATATCTCAAATTCAGTATTACTCTTATATCTGTCAAGCACATCTTTATCTACTGAATCGTAATCTCCAAGCAGAAAATCCACCTTCAATCCAAGCTTATCAGCATACTCAAGACCGCTGTCAGCCGCTATGCAATAATCAAATGTCTGATTATCAAGCCATTCTTTCGCCCACGCAACATTAATACTTCCACCTGTAACAATAAGAGTCTTGCTCATCTTCTATAACCTCCTTTTTAATTATCAATCTTTTAAATTTTCTGTCCATGTTCTTTAATTTTTCACATTTATACTTTATAATTAACCCAATAGTAATTAAGCGTATATATTTTAATAAGCAGACAGCATTTTCATTCTGCTTACATCTGGTAATAGTACCACATTTTACTGATTATATATAGTTTAATTTACGCAAAGCATTTTAATGCTACATATTACATATTATTCATATGCATAGAAAGGAGATTATTGTGAGCAGCTTAAATTCACAGTCAGACAATACAGTTGATGAACACATCATTGACGAAGTTAAGCAATCTGGCATTTCTGAAAAAGAAGCCAAAAATATTATCGAGGAAGAAGAAGGCATTGAGCTTTTACAGCACTCTGGCAATCTGTATGAGTCAACAGATGACAAATATAAAGATAACTTGTCGTCTGCAATAACTTTTTTTGTATGCGGTGCTGCTGGAATTATAATTCTTATTCTTAATGACATCGGAATATTAAAGTTTGTAACAAAAGGTAGTTCTAATTTCATACTTGTAAATGTTGTTCTTGGTCTTTTATTTGTTGGATTTATCGCAATAGGTTTCTGGTCATTAAAGTATTCCAAGAAAATCAAGTCAAACGCCTCTATCGAAAATGAAGCAACGGACACTATTATCAACTGGCTTAATGACAATGTAACCAAAGAAGACATTGAAGGTTCTTACAACAATGATATTGCAGAAGAAATGAAATATTTCAACAGAAGTGATTACATCAAAAATGCTATTATGAAACAGTTCCCTGACACGTCCGAAGGGTTATGTGACACTATCTCTGATAAATACATTGACAGCATTTTCAATATGTAAATCAACTTTACAAAAACAAAAAGAATATACAGGCTTCTATAAAAAGCATACAATCAGCTTTATAAAAATACTGGCTTCCATAGAACCATACAGTCTGCTATAAAATCACACAGCCTGTCAATGCTAAATATTACCCAGCTATAATCAGGCTATAACATAAGATAAACAAAAGCTGTTGATTTATTATCTAAACACTGATAATAAATCAACAGCTTTTTACTATTATTGCAAATATAATTACTTACTTTGAAAGGTACTCATCAATACCCTTAGCAGCAGCTTTACCAGCTCCCATAGCAAGAATAACTGTTGCAGCACCTGTAACAGCATCACCACCAGCGTATACGCCTTCCTTAGATGTCTGTCCATTAGCTTCTTCTGCTACAATACATTTCCTCTTATTAATCTCAAGACCCTTAGTTGTAGATGAGATAAGTGGGTTAGGTGATGTACCAAGTGACATTATAACTGCATCAAGATCCATTACGAATTCTGAATCAGGGACTTCAACAGGCTTTCTTCTTCCAGAAGCATCTGGTTCGCCAAGTTCCATCTTAACACACTTAATACCTGTAACATTACCCTTATCATCTGTAAGGACTTCTGTTGGGTTAGTAAGAAGGTCAAATATAATTCCCTCTTCTTTAGCGTGATGTACTTCTTCTGCTCTTGCAGGAAGTTCTTCCTCACTTCTTCTGTATACAATATGTACCTCAGCACCAAGTCTTAATGCTGTTCTTGCGGCATCCATAGCAACGTTACCACCACCAACGACAGCAACCTTCTTAAATCTTGCTATTGGTGTATCATAATCCTCTCTGAAAGCTTTCATAAGATTGCTTCTTGTAAGGTATTCATTAGCTGAGAATACTTCATTAGCATTTTCTCCTGGGATACCCATAAATCTTGGAAGACCAGCACCTGAGCCGATAAATACAGCATCAAAACCTTCTTCATTAATAAGCTGGTCAATTGTCATTGACTTACCGATTACTACGTTAGTTTCAATCTTAACGCCAAGCTTCTTAACATTTTCAATCTCTGATGCAACAACTGTCTTCTTTGGAAGACGGAATTCTGGAATGCCATATACTAATACTCCACCAGCTTCGTGAAGTGCTTCAAATATTGTAACATCATATCCCATCTTAGCAAGGTCACCGGCACAAGTAAGTCCTGAAGGACCTGAACCGATAACAGCCACTTTCTTACCCTTCTTCTCTGTTGGCATCTCTGGTGATACATTGTTCTCTCTAGCCCAGTCAGCTACGAATCTTTCAAGCTTACCAATTGATATAGCTTCGCCCTTAATTCCTCTTATACACTGACCTTCACACTGTGTTTCCTGTGGACATACACGGCCACATACAGCAGGTAATGCAGATGACTTTCCAATAACCTTGTAAGCTTCTTCAAAATTACCTTCTTTTACATTATGTATGAATTCCGGAATATTGATTGATACTGGACATCCCTGTACACATTTAGCATTCTTACAATTAAGGCAACGTGTTGCTTCTTCCTGTGCCTCTTCTGCATTATATCCAAGGCATACCTCATCAAAGTTCTTATTCCTTACATCTGGAGCCTGTTCCCTTACTGGAACTTTCTTCATAACATCCATTATATATACCTCTTTTCTGTTGATTAATTACACTGTCCACATCCACCGTGATGCGTATCTCCTTCAAGGGCTGCAAGCATAGCTCTGCCCTCTTCTGTCTTATATGTCTGCTGACGTTTCATAGCCTGGTCAAAGTCTACTAAATGTCCATCGAACTCCGGTCCGTCTACACAAGCGAACTTAATCTCATCACCAACCTGAAGTCTGCATGCACCACACATACCTGTACCATCAACCATAATAGGGTTCATACTTACAACTGTAGGTATACCTAATTCCTTAGTTAAAAGACAGACGAATTTCATCATAATCAATGGTCCAATTGCTATACATTTGTCATACTTCTTACCCTGTGCATAAAGATCTTTAAGTACATCTGTACCCATACCTTTTCTTACATAGCTGCCATCATCAGTTGTTATATAAAGATTACCTGCCACTGCCTTCATCTCTTCTTCTAATAAGATAAGGTCTTTGTTCTTAGCTCCAACGATAACATCAACATCTACACCATGCTCATGAAGCCATTTTACCTGAGGATATACTGGTGCTGTACCTACACCACCTGCTATAAATACGATATTCTGCTTCTTTAAATCCTCAATATTCTCGTGAATTAATTCTGAAGGGCATCCTAATGGACCAACGAAATCACTAAAAGCATCGCCTGCTTTAAGGTGAGACATTTTTTCTGTTGATGCTCCTACTATCTGGAATACAATTGTTATTGTTCCAGCTTCTCTGTCATAATCACAGATTGTAAGAGGAATTCTCTCTCCTTTTTCATCCATTTTAACAATTATGAACTGGCCAGGTTCACAGTGCTTAGCAACTCTTGGTGCTTCAACATCCATAAGAAAAATCTTTTCTGCTAATTTTTCAGCCTTAAGAATCTTGTACATTTTATTACCCCTTTCAGTTATATATTATCTGAAGTGTTAATCACACATCAAAACTTAATTATATGCGGCTGCACTATATGCTCCGCCATTCTGTGTCACTGTATAGCAGTCACCTGTCTTAGTCGCGACACCATAATAACCAGCTGTAGAAGTCTTACCCGTCTTAGATGTCACATCATATCTTACAACGAACATCTCAACTCCATCTACAGTTGTCCTTGACTGATATACAAATGTAACTGTAGAACCATCAGCAGCTGTAGTTCCATCTGACTTAAGCACTCCCTTTGATATAAGCTTTCCTTTTAATATCTCAAGTGCCTCATTATATACATATGTCTTAGCCTTGTTGACAACATAGTTACGCTTAACAACACTGCTTGACTGGTTATGCGAATCAATTATAACAACAGATATTACATTATTACCTGTTGGAATTGTAAATGGTTCAGAGTATTCCTCCGAATTCTTAGTTGGTGTAGAACCATCTAATGTATAATACGCTGTACTGCCAACTGGAATATTATCTATTGTCACAGTCTGTCCTTCCTCATATGTTCCTGAGGCAGGACCTACTGTTGGTGCAGATGGCTTCTTAAAGTCAACTGTATACTCCAGCTCCACAACATCACTGCACACTCCTATGTCACTAATAGCAATAGCCTTTATTGTAGTAGTACCACTCTGTATTTCTATTGCTGTACCTGTGTAACGTTTACTTTTCTTATCTGGCTCAGTCTTATCTGTTGTGTAATATATTGTTGAACTGCTGTTCTCTGTAAATTGTAACTTAATCACATCATCATAGCTTCCAGCTTCAACTGATGGCTTAGGGGTTTCAACAACATAATCTGTAAGATATTTGTAACCCTGTTTATCCTTATAATCTTTAATAAGCTTATTAAGACTTGTTCCATCTTTCTTAGTATTATATATTGAAGCTAATGCTTTTATAGCTTTCTCATTATTCTCATCAAATGATAAAATATCCTTTAACACTTCAATTGACATATCTGTATTATCTGTTGCAGCATAACACTGATACAATGTATATTTTAAATCTACATTTTTCTTGCCTTCAGATAACTTGGAAGCTTTAGCAAGATACTTAATAGCATTATCATAATCCTTGTTCTGATAAGAACCCATTCCTTTATCATAATTATATTGGAACGAATTCTTATTCTTATTATTAAGAACAACTCCGACAACTATACCTATAATAACTACTAAAGCAGCTACTACACAGGAAACAGCTATAATCATCTTTTTCCTCTTAGCATCCATAGGCTTCTTATCCTTTTCCTGCACGCTGTCATCTTTCTCATTATTACCATTATTCATATGTGCATCAGAGCTCTTATCCTGCTGTTCTGCCATATTATATTCCGTTACCGGTTCTGACTCCCTGACTTTATTATATTCTTTTACTCTGCTGGTATCATCTATATTATTCTGTTCTTTATTGGATTGAAGTTTTTTGTCTGCATTCAAATCACTGATATTAATTGTAGCATCACTTACTTTAGTGAGCATATCATCTGTGACCTTAGGTATAACTCTTGTCTTACCCATTGTTTCATCAGCCAACTCATCATCTTCATCCGATAACTCGTTCTGAGTATCTATGAACGCCTTAGCAACGTTAGTTTCTTCTTCAACAAGCTTTTTCATTGATTTAATTAACTCATTATCTAACTCATCTTTGTCATTGCTATTCATACTTATTCCCCTGCCTTTATATTTTAACTAATAAATTCTAACATATTGATACTCAATAATCAATAAATTAACAAATTAAACTTTTTGAACTTTATAGCCATTACCCATTTGATATATATTATTTTATTATTTTCTTAATTCTTTTTATCGTTCTTTCACAAATAAGACATACTTTGCACACAATTACAGGTTATATTAATAATCAGATAGCAAAGTTAATTCTTTCTATCTCCCCCTCATATTAAATAATAAAGAACAGGCACCATAAGAATAATCTTATAGTGCCTGTTTCTTTTTATATTGTCTATTTTGTTCTATAAGCCGTTTATTATTATAGTCAGTTCCATTATGTTCTGATAACAGTCAAAATATTATATAAAGAATGGTTATGCCAGACTTGAATGTCTGGCATAACCATCTTTAAGTTCTATAATATCTTTAAAGCTTATATCAAGAATTGAAATTTTCCAGCAGCATTACCTGATGTTAGTAACTGTTACCGTACAGCTAAGTGTCTTATTATGAACTGTAGCTGTTACTGTAGCTGTTCCTGCCCGTCTACCTATAACTTCACCTGATGATGAAACCGTACATACTCTTGGATTAGAACTTCTCCAGGTAACAGCATCTTCTGTACCTATTACATCTAGATTAAATCTATCGTACTGCTCCAATCTCACTCGTGATGTACTCATAGCAAGCGAATGTACCGTACATGAAGCTTCTACACTGCTGTTATTGCTTATAACAAACACATCTGCAGTACCAGGACCAACGGTTGTGATTACACCATTCTGGTCTACCTGTACAATTCCTGTATCTGTTGAATACCACTCATAAGAATCTGTATTATTAACAGGTCTTACAATTACTGATAACTGTCTAGCTCGTCCAGAAAGCATATATATTTCTTTAGAGTTAATTCTTAATGATGATATGTTAACAACTGGTGTTACATATACCCAGCATACACCCTTAACTTCGTTACCGTCTTGTGATGTAGCTGTTATCTTACATTTACCAGTACTAAGGGCAAATATTTCTCCCGACTCATCTACTGTTGCAATAGCTTCATTAGATGATGTCCATGATACATCTTTGACAGTTGCACTGTCTGGTGTTATGACTGCTGTAACCTTAGCTGAATCACCAACAAGAAGCCTTACTGTATCTGGTTCAACTGTAATTCCTATTACAGGATCAACAACCTTTACAATACAAGAAGCACTAACACCACTTCCGTCTGCCGCTGTTGCTGTAATAACTGCATTACCAACTGAGTTGGCACTTAAGTTACCATTGCCATCTACATAACATATATCATAATTAGAAGATGACCATACTATATTCTTATTAGTAGCTGTATCCGTTCCAACAGAAGCAACAAGCGTTCCTGTTGAACCAACATTCATAAATTTATCAGTTTCACTAAGAGTTATTGATGATACGTACTCTTTTACTACAATCGTACACGCCGCCGTTAACTTATTAACTTCGGTTGTCACTTCAATTATACAACTTCCACCCTTTAATGCTGTAACAACACCATTTTCATCTACTGTTGCTACTGATGGATCACTTGATAAATATGTAACATTCTTATTCTCAGCATCATAAGGTTCAACTACCGGTATGATTGCATATTTAGCTCCAACCCATAATTCCTGATAATCTGAGTTAAGCGAAATTCCTGTTACCGGCTGTGTAACCGTTACAACACAATATGCTGTAAGTCCTGTATCAACATTGGTTGCAATAATAGATGTTGTACCAGCACCTACTGCTGTAACCTTACCATCGCTCTCAACTGTACACACGCTCTCATCACGGCTTTCCCAGCTGATAATCTTATTATCTGCATTCTCTGGAAGACAAGTAGCATTAAGCCAGAATACCTGACCCTGTCTTACAGTTATATCTGTTGTATTAAGTATAACCTGTGTTACAGGCTGTTTAACATATATATTACACATTGCTGTGTAGTTACCGTCCAATGACTTACAAAGGATTGTACAACTTCCTGTTCCAACTGCTTCTACAAGACCATTAGAATCTACGATACACACATTAGTATTAGAAGATTCCCATACTACTGTTCTATTAGTAGCTGTTACCGGAAGAACCTCTGCTGTAATTCTTAATGTACTGCCTATTGACATTATCTCATCAGTATAATCAAGCTTAATCTGCTCTACTGGTATGCTTATGATAAAGTTACAAGTAGCTATATATGCTCCATCTGTTGTCTTACATACGATCGTACAATATCCTGGCTTAACATACTTAACAAGACCATTCTCATCTACTGTTGCAACTGATGGATCTGATGATGTCCATGTTACAGCACGGTCAACACCTTCGCCTGCTGGAAGAACAGTTGCAACGAGCTGATACTGACCAACTGCCATCGATGATTCAACTGTTGTTGCATTAAGTACAAGACCTGTTACAGGTTCTCTTACATATACATCACAAGTTGCTACTTTAAGTCCGTCTTCTGTTATGACCGTAATTGTTGTTGTACCACCAGATACACCAGTAATTGTAGCTGTATAGCTGTCACCTTCTACTGTTGCAACATCTGTATTAGATGATGACCATAATACTTTATTATTAGTTGGTGCTGATGGGTTAAATATAAGCTGTACAGTATCAGATGAACCTCTGTCTACTGTAAGTGATGAAGGATTAATAGTAATCTCACCCACTGGTGTTGTAACATATACAACACAGGTTGCTTTCTTAATAACGCCATTAACATTCTGTGTCACCTTAATATGTGCTATACCTGATGCAATACCTGTTACCTTGAATGTTCTTCCGTCTTCTGACTGAACTACATTAATTAAAGTCTCAGTTGGAACAACTCCTGCTGCATCTGGCTGATTCTCTACTGTAAATGTAATATCATCCTTGCTAGGATTATTAGTTACAAGTGCCACAAGGTTCTGTGTATCACCTATATTAACACTCATTGATGTAAGGCTTAAGCCAAATCCATCGATAACTGTAATCTCATAAGAAAGCTGATTATTAAGCTTGTACTTTGTTGAAAGTTCATCGTCAACTCTTGTTGCATATATAGTAGCTTTACCAGCTCCCATTGCTGTAACAAGACCTGTTGTTGCATCAACCTGAAGTACGCTGTTATCAGATGTTGACCAGGTAACCTCTGTTGATTTAGCAGAAGTCTTAAGCTGTATTGAGTCACCCACATTCATATTGCTTACATCATTGCCAAGCTTCTTAAATGGTACAACAACATTAACTACATCTTTGGTCGCCCAGCCTATGTTACCCTGTACATCATTACTTGCAACACCTGCTGTTGCCTGGGCTACACCTGCGTTAACACCTTTTACGCTGCCAGCCTTATATGTAATTACGTCTGTATCTGATGATACATATGTAACACCTGCTGTTGCTGGATACTTAATATTAGAAGGAATTGCTTCTTCTTTAAAGTCTTCAAAATCTTTATCTGATAATGTAATAAATCTTGTACCATCAGAAAGCTTCTGAATAGAATGTCCTTCTGAGTTAGCAACTCCATCAGTGTATTCGACCTTTGATGTTATCTGGTATGTTGCTGTAAGAGAATTGATACCATCACCATCTGCTGTTCTTACTTTAAGATTAGTTCTACCACCACCGACAATCTTAAGTGTTACTTTAGCACCTGAAGATGATACTTTCTCTACAATACCATCTTTAGAAAGACTTCCTGTCTTATCATTGTCTGTTTCAACAAATATTTTATTAGTATCATTGGCATTAGATGTTATCTCAATAATATCTCCTACCTGATAACAAAGCATTTCTTCTTTTGTAAGCTCTACACCATTTCTGTATGCCTTAAAGCTGTTAATCTTTAAAGGAACGATGATATCTACAGAGTCATTTCCAAGCTCTTCTTCATAAGTAATGCTACCGTCTGGTCCGTAAGCCTTAGTATAATATGTAGCCGTAATTGTTGCCTTACCTGCTCTATTACCATATATTGTAGGATTGGCAGTGCCTTCTGCTGTGTCTGCATATTTAGTTCCCGCACTATCACTTACGACAAATTTAATAATATCAGAGTTGGATACTGTCCATTTAAGATTTCTTACTGCCGGCTTATAATTATCCGGTGAATCCTGACTGACATTATTCTCATCTCTTCCCGACATAGTTGCCACGATGCTGTTCGACTCTGTGCCCTGATTAACAATTGTTGCTGTCGTTGTCACTGATACAGTGACACTGGAATCAGCTTTAGCAAATACCATATATCCGCCAAATACGAATATAACAAGCATTGCTGAAAGCAATATTTTCCATTGGATTTTGAGTTTTCTTAACTTCTTGATATTGCTCATATATATGCCTCATTTCATAAATATTATTCATTGGTATACTATTTTAGAAATATTTTACAATATCTCCACAATATTTTCAATAAGCAAAAAGTTCTATTTTCAATAATTATGTATATTTTTTTAACATTTCACTTTTTATAAATTGCATTACATCTTACATAATACATTATATTTCAATTTATATATAATGTAACTTACCAATATTCTTTTTAATCAGTGGAAAATTGACAGCTTTATACAAAACTTTACTTAAATATATAGATTAAATCTAAATTATATGTTAATATGATTATGTAAAAATTTATTTGGAGGTATCTAAAAAATGAAATTAAATTTAAGACCAGCTGAAGAATGCACATTTGATGCTGTATCTTTAGGTGAAGTAATGCTTCGTCTTGATCCAGGTGAAGGAAGAATTCGTACAGCAAGAAGCTTTAGAGCATGGGAAGGTGGCGGAGAATATAACGTTATCCGTGGTCTTCACAAGTGCTTCGGTATGAGAACTGCTGTTATCACATCTTTCGCTGATAACGAAGTAGGTCTTCTTATGAAGGACTTCATCGAACAGGGTGGTGTTGATACATCCCTTATCTGCTGGAAGAAGACAGATGGTATCGGTCGTCTTTGCAGAAATGGTCTCAACTTCACAGAAAGAGGATTCGGTATCCGTGGTGCCAAGGGTTGCTCAGATAGAGCTAACACAGCTATTTCTCAGGCTACTCCAGAAGATTTCGACTTTGATTACATCTTCAAGAACAAGAGCGATGGTGGCTTAGGTGTTCGTTGGTTACATACAGGTGGTATCTATGCTGCTCTTTCTGAACAGGCTTGTGAAACTGTTATTGCAGCTTGTAAGGCAGCTAAGAAGTACGGTACAATCGTATCTTACGATCTTAACTACAGACCATCTATGTGGGAAGCTATTGGCGGTTTAGCTAAGGCTCAGGAAGTTAATAAGGAAGTTGCTAAGTATGTTGACGTTATGATTGGTAACGAAGAAGACTTCACAGCTTGCCTTGGTTTCGAAATCGAAGGTAACGATGAGAACCTTAAGACTCTTAACCTTGATGGTTACAAGAAGATGATTAACGAAGCTGCTGCTACATACCCTAACTTCAAGGCTGTTGCTACAACTCTTCGTCAGGTTAAGACAGCTACAGTTAATGACTGGTCAGCAATCTGCTGGGCTGATGGTGAAATCTACAAAGCTGCTCAGTATGATGGACTTGAAATCATGGATAGAGTTGGTGGCGGAGATTCATTCGCTTCAGGTCTTGTATATGGTCTTATGACATTTGAAGACGCTGAAAAGGCTGTTAACTATGGTGCTGCTCATGGTGCATTAGCTATGACAACTCCTGGTGATACAACAATGGCTTCTCTTAAGGAAGTTGAAGGTATCGTTGGTGGAGCTGGTGCCAGAGTTCAGAGATAATTAAACATTGTTTTAGTTAATCCATTTAAACTTATGCTTTTAAGCATAAAAAGGAGGTATACAGAATTCCGTATACCTCCTTTTTCAGTTATATAACACAATAATTGAAATAAATCAGCTAATTAACACTATTTATCATATCAACCTACATTTTTCAACGCGAACAATGTAAATTTCTATGGAATTTTATCAAAAAGAAATATATAATAACGTAAGTATTAATTGTTAGAAGTGGAGATTACTATGAAGATTGCCGTATGTGATGATGACCAATACGAATTAGGTATAATAAGAGAACTTTTAGATAATTATGAAGCCTCATCTAATATCAGCTTCACAGTGAAATATTATAATAGCAGTGTCGAGCTTGCTTCTACTGCTGGATTTGAGAAGTTTGACATATATTTTCTTGACATTATTATGCCAGTAATGAACGGACTTGCACTCGCTAAGGAAATCCGTACCTTTGATAAAGCCGCACCTATAATATTCTTAACTTCATCTTCCGAATTTGCAGTAGACAGCTATGAAGTCAAGGCATTTAATTACCTGTTAAAGCCCGTGAACAAAGAACGCCTGTATACTACGCTTGATGATTTAATAGACTTCTTTAACATCGAACAGACAAACAACATAATTATTAAGAACAATTCAGGTATACACAAAATCCGTACAGCTGATATTGTCTATGCGGAAGCATTAAACCGCAAGGTAACTATTCATCTTAAAAATGGAGAACACATAACATCAACCGACGTATTCTCCTCAATATGTGATACACTTAGTATTCACAAAGAATTTACGCTTCCACACCGTTCATATATTGTAAATATGAACTACATAAGTACTATTATTAGTAATGAAATTCATCTGAGCAATAACAAAACAGTTCCATTGGCACAACGCCGTGTCGTTGAAATCAAGAAGCAGTATTTAACTTTCCAGATGGAAGAATAACAGGGGGCTATATGTATATTTCTACTTTATTAAATCTTATTAATTATATCTTTGTTCTTATCTTTGGCATTATTGTATCATTTTATTTTGCTGATATACGCTTGGAAGATAACCATAAGCTGTTTATATATACAACTCTCACATTTGCGTTATTTCAGGCTGTATGCTATCTGCTACTTGGTCAGAATGTGCTTTATAAAAGCTATCCTTTCCTTATACATATACCTTTAATTCTTGTCATAAAATTTGTCTGCCATAAGAATATATACATTTCATCAATTGCAGTTCTGTCGGCTTATCTTATGTGTACCCCAAGAAAATGGTTCGGCACTGCTGCCGCTTACATTTTCAAAGATATTCCTATGATATCAGATATTGTAACTATTATTATTACAATCCCACTTATATTTATTGTAATTAAATACATTTCTCCTTACATAATAAGGCTTAAGAACGAATCAAAGACCATTATATCAATGTTCTTTCTCCTGCCTCTTACTTATTATATTTTAGAGTACGCATTCACTGTATACACAGACCTGTTATACCGCGGAGAAGCTGTTGTTATAGAATTTATGGACAGCTTTATTGTCATACTCTATTTTATATTATCAACAGTTATACTGGCTCTGTTAAATAAGAAAAATACCGCCGAGCGTGAAAATATCATTCTCTTGTCCGCAGCTGCACAGGCAGAAAAAGAGATTGCCCAGTTATCGGACTATCAGAAACAGGCAGCTATATACCGCCACGACCTTCGACACCATATGAACTTTATACAAAGCTGTCTTAATGATAACAGCTACGCACAGGCACAGGATTATATCAGGGAGATATGTACCAGTCTTAACAACAGCCAAATAACAAGATACTGTGCTAATGAAGCTGTCAACCTTATATTATCTTCCTATATTGCCAAAGCTGACAAATATAATATCACCACACAAGTGTCAGTTACTGCCGCCAACCTTGCTGACTACAAGCCAACTGACCTTTGCAGTCTATTTGCAAATGCACTTGAAAATGCCATAAATGCCTGCAAGCTTGTACAGACAGCCAGGACATCTATTAATAATTCATATAGCAGCATATCCGACACTGCTTCTGACTACGGCGAGGTTAATTCAAACCGTATTATCACAGTAAAGGTGTTTGATAAAAACAATAAATTATGTATTAATATCACCAATACTTATGCTGTTGAACCTGTATTCGTTAATAATACTCCTGTATCGGATAAAGCCGGCCACGGTATCGGTATTAGAAGCATAATATCTGTGATTGAGAAATATAACGGTGTATATGATTTCTTTACTGAGGATGGGTTGTTTTATTTTCAGGCGTGTATATAAATATACACCACCATAAAAAGGACTGTCATTTATGATGACAGTCCTTTTTCATTATATTAATTGTTTTTCAATAATTTATTTAATTTCTTATCAAAAGTTTTAATATCGTATCCCTTCATATACTAATAATTATATCTATATATATTATACCCACAAAATGCCTTTACAGCAACTACCAAATTAGTGAAATTATATTGCTTTCAATATCTAAACATTAAATATTTACAAATCTAAATATATATAATATACTATGTATGTACAGAAAGGTGGTATTCTATGATTTCATACAAAAAATTATTTCTACTAATGGAAGAACAGGAAATCACAAAAGAAAAGCTAAAAAATAAAATCGGAATTTCCTCAGCAACTATGGCAAAGCTCTCCAAAAATGAAGATGTTTCAATGTCAACAATTCAAAGTCTTTGCGATTTTTTTGACTGCCAGCCCGGTGCTATTCTGTCATATGAAAAAGAAATTGATAAAAATACTACTCTTTTCAGACTTCGTGAAGAAATGGAAATGAAACTAAAAGGGGGTCTATATCATCAGACCCAGATACGCATAGCTTATAATTCAAATCATATGGAAGGAAGCCGGTTGACAGAAGAACAGACACGAAGTATCTATGAAACCAAGACTATAGGTATTACTGATGGCGTTGAAAAAGTAGATGACATCATAGAAACTGTTAATCATTTCAGATGTTTTGATTATATTTTAAAAATTGCGGATAAAGAACTTTCCGAAGATATTATAAAACATATTCATCTCTTATTAAAAAGCGGAACAACGGATAGTCAAAAAGAATGGTTTGCAGTTGGCGATTATAAGAAACGCCCTAATGTCATTGGTGATATGATTGAAACAACACACCCTTCCAAAGTCCCCGCCGCTATCAAGAGTCTATTAAAAGACTATAGGGAAAACAGCAATATAACCTTTGAGGATATAATCGATTTTCATTATAAATTTGAAAAAATACACCCATTTCAGGACGGAAATGGACGTGTTGGCAGACTTATAATGTTTAAAGAATGTCTGAAAAATAACATCTGCCCTTTTATTATCGATGATACTATAAAAGATTATTATAGACGAGGCTTAAATGAATACAATGATGAAAAAGGTTATTTACTAGAAACCTGCTGCACCTCGCAGGACGAATATAAGAAATTGTTGGACTATTTTGAATATATTTAAAAGATCGATGTCATTAAATAGCATATAACATATACCCCTAGATTTTGAAACACTTTAATTGTGATTGTTCGTCTAACTCCGAAGTTTCTTTCGCAGCTTCTGTGTCATCTTCTTGTTGCTACACCAGATAATATGAAGGATATAATGATAGAACAGGATGTACTTGACAGGATACAACAATTGCTTACATTTAAACATTCGTCTTTATACAAACTAGCTAAGCAATCTGATATTCCATATTCAAGCCTTAATAACATTTTTAACAGACAAACCTGTCCTACTATGGTAACTTTAGAAAAAATATGCCACGGTTTTAATATAAGCTTATCCGAATTCTTTTCTTTTGAAAGCAATCCTTTAAGAAATGAATTACTTTCCGATGATGAAGAAGAATTACTTAACACCTATAAAGAATTATCTGTTCAAAATAAAAAATTACTCAAAGCATATCTTGACGGTCTATGCAAACGCTGAAATTCAAAAAGACTTCCGTTAGAAATCTCCCCAATGGTTACATCAACCTTTCAACTACATTCCCAACGAAAGTCTTTTTATATTTCTTTTTATATTATATTTTTGTATTTTCTATTTATATAATTTATACTCTGCCATATCGGTCTATATCTTACTCCACGCCCTTAAATATCACGTTTCTCACCGGATTAAGTGCGAATAAAAGCAACATTCCAATAACACCACACACTATGAATTCACTTGCTCCGATTGTCACAAAGAACATAGCAAATACGCCCTCTGAACCATAAGCATATCTTAATACAAATGGTACTATAAGTGTATTCGCAATAATCGGTGGTAATGGTGCAAGCCACTTATTCTTCCTTAACGCATAAGTTCCTATTGCACCAATAAGTGTCGCAATACTTCCAAATATTATATCCCATATAGCCGCACCGCCTAAGATGTTAGATAACAGACAACCTACGAACAATCCCGGTATCGCCGCTGGTGTAAAATATGGCAGAATTGTAAGTGCCTCTGCTATTCTGAACTGTATAGGTCCGAAGCTGCAATAGTTAAACATAATAACAAGCACAACATAAAGTGCCGCAATCACGGCCGCCTGTGTAATAAACGCAACCTTAAACTATGCACTTTTAGTATTTCTATTACCGCTGTTATTTTTATTATTATTTTCAATAATATCTTTATTCTTATCCTCTTTACCTTGATTTAATGTATCCATTTTATTCTCCTTTAGTTTTGTTTTATGTGTGGAAGGTTTCGAACACACATTACTATAATCTCTGCATATATGAAACATATCACTGACACATTCCGTATAAACAGCATTCACAGACACATTATAAGACGGACAGAAATGTAAATATCTGCCCGCCTTAATCTTATATGTCACTATATTTATATGCTGTTATTCAGAGCCACGCAAAATCTGAAAGATACACAACTGCCTCTGAAAAACAATTAACACAATCCTTAAAATTTGTTAATTAGAGAGTTACACCCTGCTTAAAGATAGCTAAATCGTGGAAGCCAGCGATTTCAGCCTTTACCTTCTTACCAGAAGCAACATCTAATACAAGCTGGAAGAGTTCCTTAGCTGCATCTTCAAGTGGAAGGTCATCTGTTACAATTCTTCCTGCGTTGAAGTCTATCCAGTTGCTCTTATTGCCAGCAAGTCTTGAGTTAGTAGCAATCTTTACTGTAGGTACTGGTGATGCAAATGGTGTTCCACGTCCTGTTGTGAAAAGAACCATCTGTGCTCCTGCTGCTGCACAAGCTGTTGAAGCAACAAGGTCATTACCAGGTGCACTAAGAAGGTTAAGTCCCTTATCAGATACTCTTTCACCATAAGCTAATACACCCTTTACAAGTGATGAACCAGACTTCTGTGTACATCCAAGTGACTTATCTTCAAGTGTTGTGATACCACCATCCTTGTTTCCTGGTGATGGATTCTCATAGATTTCCTGACCATTCTTGATGAAGTATTCCTTAAAGTCATTGATAAGGTGAACTGTCTTCTCGAAAAGTTCCTTGTTAGCACATCTATTCATAAGGATAGTCTCTGCACCGAACATTTCTGGAACTTCTGTAAGGATAGTTGTACCACCCTTAGATACGAGCATATCTGAGAAAAGACCTACTGTTGGGTTAGCTGTGATACCTGATAAACCATCAGAACCACCGCACTTCATACCAACGATAAGATGCTTAGCACTAACCTTTTCTCTCTTAAATGTAGCAGCGTAAGACATAAGTTCCTTCATAATACCTTCAGCAGCTTCCTGCTCATTTTCTACATCCTGAACCTGTAAGAACTTAACTCTGTCTGGGTTAACTTCACCGATATAATCCTTAAGAACTTCAATACGGCTGTTCTCGCAACCAAGACCAAGTACAAGTACTGCACCAGCATTAGGATGGTTGATAAGGTCAGCAAGTACGTGTCTTGTATTCTCCTGATCCTCTGTTACCTGTGAACATCCGTATGGATGTGGGAAAGCAACAACTTCATCAACACCTTCTGGCTTGTTAGCTCTTGCTGTAGCTTCGATTGCTCTTGCTATTGAATTAACACAGCCAACTGTTGGGATAATCCATACTTCATTTCTTACACCAACTGTACCATTTTCACGCATATATCCTTCAAAGAACGCTTCCTCTGTTGGCTCAACGTCCTTATGTCCTTCTGGATTGTATGTGTATTCAAGAAGTTCACCGAGAGCTGTCTTTAAGTTGTGTGTATGAACCCAGCCACCAACTTCAATATCAGACTGTGCGAAACCGATTCTGAAACCATACTTTATAACTGCATCACCCTTCTTGATAGGCTTGATAACAAACTTATGTCCCTGAGGGATATCTTCTATTGTAGTAACTTCTGTACCAGCAACATTAAGTGTTGTGCCCTTAGCGATTGGCTTAAGAGCTACTGCAACATTATCATCTTTATTAATCTTAATAAAATCCTGCATAACTACCTCCTGTAATTAATATAATCTCTATGTATCATTAACCACGTACATCATAGAATTATGAAATTCAATGATTACATTCATATCATAACATTTTTATTATAACAATAAAAGGGTATAAATACACAATACCTCTTACATAACTTAAGGGCGGATGAAAAAGAACACCCGCCCTTATTAATGCTTTAAAATACGATATAAATCAATGCCGAAACTTATATTCAGCTAAGGCTTATAAATACTTTGCTGCAAACTGCCAACGCAATTATGCTAACTTTTCATCATCAAGAGCTAAATCGTTAACTACAGCTCTCATGCCTCTTTCTCTGATATCTGTAATATATCCTGTGATAACTTCTTCAAGGTCAAGAACCTTAGTAAGGTCTTCGCCACCGAAGAACTTAGTATTGCTTAAGTAAGCATGTGCGAATTCAGCTGGTGTCTTACCAGAGTTATCTCTGAAGAAATCAAGTACAGCCTTATCATCTGTGATGTTGTACTCTTCACCGTTTCTGTCACCCTTTAATACAATACCACCGTTGAACTCAGCTTCTGTCTGTGATGTATAGAAGCTCATAAGTGCTGCGATAGAGAATGTAAGGTACTTAGGAAGCTTGTTAAACTTCTTAACGTATCCTAAGAATGAAGGAAGACATCTAGCTTCCCACTTAGATACAGAGTTAAGTGAAATGCTTAATAATCTGTGATCTACGAATGGGTTAAGGAATCTGTCGATAACAGCCTTAGCGAATTCTTCACAATCTTCCTTAGAAAGTGAAAGTGTAGGAATAACTTCATTGTAAAGTGTTTCTTCCATATACTTTCTGATAACTGGATCCTTCATAGAGTTCTCTACGTTATCGTTACCAGCAAGGAATGATGCTAATACGAATGATGTATGTGAACCATTAAGGATTCTTACCTTTCTTTCCTTATATGGATGATGATCCTTTGTAAATACTACATTAAGTCCAGCTTCCTTGAATGGAAGTTCCTTCTCAAGCTGTTCAAGTGGAAGGTTAGAATCACTTTCTACAACCCAGAGACCGAATACCTCAGCTCTGTCGATAAGCTGATCTTCATAGCCCCACTCTTCGCAAAGCTTAGCAGCATCTTCTCTTGGATAACCTGGAACAATTCTATCAACAAGTGTTGGGCAGAATGAGCAGTAATTGTTAACCCAGTCCTTGAATCCATCTTCAAGACCCCAGAGTTCTATAAACTTCATAATGCACTTCTTTAATTCGATACCATTATCAGCGATAAGTTCGCAAGGAAGTAAGATAAGTCCCTTATCTGCTGCTCCGTTGAACTTCTGGTATCTCTTGTAAAGAAGCTGTGTAAGCTTACCAGGATATGTCTTAGGAGGACGAGCATTAGGATCGTTATCTGTCTCGTCAAATACGATACCTGCTTCTGTTGTATTAGAAACGATAAATCTAAGTGTTTCACTTGTACCATATTCAATGTACTTGTCATAGTCTTCGATAGCTGCTACAGCATCAACAACAGATGTAATCTGACGTGTGATTTCCTTAGGCTGTCCATCTACGAAACCTCTTAACTGAAGTGTGTACTGGCATTCCTGATCGTGGAATCTTTCAAGTGTACCAAACTCGATTGGCTTAACGATAACAACACCACCATTAAAATCTGTCTTTTCGTTAGTAACATCGAAGATATAATCTACGAATGCTCTAAGGAAGTTACCTTCACCAAACTGCATAACCTTTACAGGTCTGTCAACTGCATGTGTAATACTCTTGTTTAATCTCTGCATATTATTCCTCCATTCCGCCCACTTTAAGGGCATCTCAGCTCCACGCAGGGCGTAGACACTGACTATGAAATATCCCAGTGTTAATTAAAAAAATATTAAGATATTCCATATTTAACATTATTGTAGCGCAGTATCACTCAGCTTTGCCGGACTACGCATTCTTAACCAGTAAATGGTATCCAAAGCGTATGTAAGCGCTTTCATTATCTTTCACAGATTATGATATACTTAAAAACATTTTTAGTCAATACTTATTTTTGTATACATTATTGTCTGTTAAATTTAATTATCAGTTATTGTTCTTCACTCATTACTAAACAATTGCACAACTCTTTAATGGTAATAATTAAGTACAATAAAAATACACTTTACATACTTGCTTTTATAATAATACCATTGTATAATCAGTTTATCAATATGTAAGTGCTTACATTAAGTGTTTTTTATGATATTTTACTACTTTTATAATTACACAATTCTGTTAATTATAATTATTCATCATAATTAATGGCCTAATGATCAACTGCACCTATATATTACATTAATGCAAGCGTTGTCCAGAGCTTACAAGAATGAGGTTAATTTATGAATATATATGATGTTTCCAATAAAGCAGGAGTATCTATTGCCACTGTTTCCCGTGTTCTTAATGGTAATGCCAAAGTATCATCAGCTACAAGAAACAAAGTATTAGATGCTATGAAAGAGCTTGATTATACACCAAATGTATTTGCAAGAGGCTTAGGACTTAATACAATGAAGACCATAGGTATAATGTGTATTGACTCCTCTGATATTTACCTTGCTAATGCTGTATATTATCTTGAACAGGAATTAAGAAAGCATGGTTATGACTCCATACTCTGCTGTACAGGTAAGGATTATACTAATAAGAAGAAATATCTTGAACTCCTGTTAAGCAAAAGAGTTGACGGCATAATACTTGCCGGTTCACAGTTTGTTGAGAATACCAATATCCACAATAATGATTACATAATTAATGCAGCTAAGGATATACCTATTGTCTTAGTGAATGGATACCTTGATGCACCTAATATATATTCTGTTATGTGCAATGATGAAATTGCCATATATAATGCAACTAACCTCTTGATTAATAATGGACATCGTAATATAGTCTACTTATACACAAGCAAGTCATACAGCGGTATGAACAAATATGCAGGATATATGAAAGCTTTGAAAGAAGCAGACATTTCGCTTCCTGAAGATTACAGACATCTATGTGGCAAGAACATTTCGCACGCCAAGGAATACCTTAATTATCTTTATAATAAAGGTATCGAATTTGATGCTGTTGTAACTTCTGATGATTCGCTTGCAGCAGGTGCAGTCAAATATGCACACTCCCACTCCATCAGTGTTCCTGATGAGCTGGAGATTATAGGGTTTAACAACTCGGTTCTTTCCATATGCACTGAACCAGAGCTTACATCTATTGACAGCCACGTTGAACAGCTTTCAACTAAAGCAGTAGATGTTCTTATGAAGGTATTGTGCGGTGAATCTGCTGATAAACACAGCATTATCACTGCTGATATTATAAAACGCAATACAACACATTTTTAATTCACAGGAGGATTATGTACTATGAAACAATTCATGGACAAAGACTTTTTACTTTCAACACCTACAGCACAGCACCTCTTCCACGACTATGCTGACAAGATGCCTATCGTTGATTATCACTGCCATATCAACCCTAAGGAAATCGCAGAAGACAGAAAGTTCGAGAACATTACACAGGTATGGCTCGGCGGTGACCACTATAAGTGGCGTCAGATGAGAACTAATGGTGTTGATGAGAAGTATATCACAGGTGATGCTTCTGATCGTGAAAAGTTCCAGAAATGGGCTGAAACACTTGAAATGGCTATCGGTAATCCACTTTACCATTGGAGCCACCTTGAACTTCAGAGATATTTCGGTTACAACGGCATCTTAAATGGTGATACAGCCGAAGAAGTATGGAATCTTTGCAACGCTAAGTTACAGGAAGATTCTATGTCAGTTAGAAATCTTATAAAGCAGTCAAATGTTAAGTTAATCTGTACAACAGATGATCCAGTTGATTCACTTGAATGGCACAAGAAGCTTGCAGAAGATGATACATTTGATGTACAGGTACTCCCAGCCTGGAGACCTGACAAGGCTATGAACATCGAAAAGCCTGAATATCTTGACTACCTTAACACATTATCAGATGTAAGTGGAATTAAAGTTAACTCTTTTGCTTCTCTTATGGATGCTTTAAGAAACAGAATGCAGTTCTTTGATTCAATGGGATGCTCAGTATCTGACCATGCTCTTGAATATGTTATGTATAAGCCATACACAGATGAAGAAATCGAAGCTTTATTTGCTAAGAGATTATCTGGTAAAGCTATCACAACAGAAGAGATGAACAAGTTCAAGACAGCATTTATGGTATCTGTTGGTAAGGAATACAACAAGCTTAACTGGGTAATGCAGTTACATTATGGTACTATCCGTGATAACAACGTATTCAGATACAATCAGTTAGGTCCTGATACAGGCTTTGACTGCATCAACACTTATGACTGTTCAGCAGAGATGGCTCAGTTCCTTAACGCTCTTAACAGCACAGATGAACTTCCTAAGACTATCATCTACTCACTTAATCCATCAGTTAATGCTGCTATCGGTACTGTTATTGGATGTTTTCAGGATTCTAAGGCTGTTGGTAAGATCCAGCAGGGTTCAGCATGGTGGTTCAATGATCATAAGGTTGGTATGACTAACCAGATGACAAGTCTCGCTAACTTAAGCTTACTTGGCAACTTCATCGGTATGCTTACAGATTCAAGAAGCTTCTTATCTTATACAAGACATGAATACTTCAGAAGAATTATGTGCGAGCTTATTGGTGGATGGGTTGAGAACGGTGAATACCCTAACGATGAGAAGGCTCTTAAGAAAATTGTTGAAGGCATCTCTTACAACAATGCAGTTCGTTACTTTGGTTTCGACTTATAAAATCAAGCACGGACAAATAGTATTATAGACATTCATTTGTTAATAATATTAAACTAAAATCCGCTGTATATTGAAATGTAAAATCAATATACAGCGGATTTTTATATCTTTAATCCTTAAGGCTCTTTGGCAAAAGCTGACAAAGACCACTTAGTAATTATTCTCTTTGTTTCATTATTTCTTATCTTTTCTTCTCATTGCAACTGGCTTTCTTGATACATTCTTCATCTCACTCTCATCAAGTGTATGCATCTTGCCATTGTAATCCATCTTATGCTTTGGCTTTTCTCCAACATATACCATAGATGAATTATCCCTGCTAAGCTTAGCTGAACACTCCGGACAAAATCTTCCGTATCTTATCTCTGCACCACACATCTGGCACTTAATATATGAACCAGAACCATCTGGTATCTCAATACGGCCCTGATATAAGAACTTCTGTATAGTCTTAACGCTTACACCTGTTGCATCAGCTATTGTGACTGCATTCTGTGGTCCGTGCTTTTCAAGATAATCTCTTATCTTGCCAAATTCAGTAAATTCTTTATTACCACATTTAGGACATTCATATACCTCTCCATATGCATATATCATTCTCGTGCCACACTTAGGACATTCCTTAAGCATTGTATAATGCTCATCAAGTTCTGCCCTCATATTAATCTTCATCTTTTCGTCGTCATTGATATTCTGTCTGTTGTCAACAACTCTTTTATTATTATTCTCCAATTTTACCCCTTCTTTCTTTTACCCTGTTTCTTACTGTCCTGATTTGCCTGTGCTGCCTTTAGTGCTGATTCATATTGTGTAGGTTCTCTTAAAGACCTCTTTAGTGCTTCCTTATTAGATTCCCCTGAACTACGTGAACTACGGCTTGCAGCAAGGAACTGTCTTTGCTTCTCATTGATATAACGTGCCACATCAATATTGCAGGATGTAAGTGTACAGCCATAGATAATCTTCTTCTCACCTACTGTAACCTTTCTTACAATATTTCCAATAAGGCTTATACCTGTCTTCATATCATTAAACACCAGTCTTACAGGAAGATTCTCTGCATCTATATCTTCAATTTCAACAAATGAGAAACCATTCTCACTTATATCCTTAAGAATAACATTAACAGCTTTCTTATTAGAACCTATCTGGACAACCGCTCCCAGACCAAGAAACAATCTAAACGACTCTCTTCGGTTCATCTCAAATCCTTCCCCTGATGCAACTATCTTGTATACATTCTTTCCATTATTCTGGACAGTCGTTATTCCGACACCTTTCCATACTATAGGATTCTTTTCTTCTCTTAAATATATTAAATTAACCATCAAATGCCCTTCACTATTAAATGATAGTATCTTACCATCTATCCTTATCGGCTGGGCATATATATAATTCACTCCTGATTCTACACACTGTGAGTGAAATTCCAACTTTCTTTCCTTAAGACTGACCTCAATAGTTAAATTACCTTCAGCCGGAACTTCCTTAATTATCATTAATCATCTCCAGAAATATATAAATATCCATATATTCAATTAAACGTAATCAAAAATATTTAATTAAATAATAACATTTTTCACGCTTATTGAAAAGTTGTTTTTTGACATTTTAGACAACATTTTAGACATTTTCCACACATTCTATTGGAATTTCCTATTACATAAAATAAAGACTGCTAATATATACTAACATACCAGCAGCCTTTTTATCATAAACACATATAACCATAAAATGATATATAATCATCTAATGGCTACGCTATATTGTTATTATTCCTCGTCCTCAATTGGCTCGTCCCAATTGTGGTATACATTCTGAACATCATCTTCTTCATCAAGAAGTGCTAATATTCTTCTCATCTTCTTAATATCATCTTCTGATGTGAGCTCTACCATTGTCTGTGGAATCATTGTAACTTCTGCTGAAGCAAATGTAATTCCTTCGTTAGAAAGTGCATCACTTACTGTGCCAAAATCATCTGGAGCTGTAGTAATCTCATAGCTGTCTTCTTCTTCATTGAAGTCATCTGCACCTGCATCAAGGGCAATCATCATAAGATCATCTGCATCCTTATCACAATCTTCCTTAGCAACGATAATCTGTCCCTTGTTATCGAACATAAATGATACACAGCCAGGTGTTCCTACATTACCGCCACCCTTAGTGAATGCATTTCTGATGTTAGAAGCAGCTCTGTTTCTATTGTCTGTTAATGCCTCAACTATAATAGCTGTTCCGTTAGGACCATATCCTTCATATGTAACTGATTCAAAGTTAGACATATCTGTACTTGCAGCCTTCTTAATAGCTCTTTCAATTGTATCATTAGGCATATTAGCAGCCTTACACTTAGTAACAACCTGTCTTAACTTACTATTATTATTAACATCAGGTCCACCTTCTTTAACGGCAACCATAATCTCCTTACCAAGTCTTGTAAAAATCTTACCCTTAGCAGCATCATTTGCAGCTTTCTTATGGGCTATGTTAGCAAATTTTGAATGTCCTGACATTTTATTTCTCCTTTAATCTACTTATCTTCTTATTTCTAATCTAAAAATACACCGACAAATATTCTATCACTATCTGGCTGAATTTTCAAGCAATTTAGCAAATTCTTCAATAGGCATAGGTTTATAATAATAGTAGCCCTGTGCATACATACAGCCATTCTCCTTTAAGAAATCAGCCTGCTCTTTTGTCTCAACACCTTCTGCAATCATATCTATTCCAAGTTCATTAATCATTCTTATGACATTGCCAAGAAGTACTTTTCCTTTATCTGTTGCTATATCATCAACAAAGGTCTTGTCTATCTTAACTTCATCTACACGCTCGCTCTTTAACATTCCAAGAGAAGAATATCCCGAACCGAAATCGTCCATTGAGAACTTAAAGCCATATCCCTGCAATGACTGAACCTTCTTAAACAGGCTTCCCTCTTCCTTAGTAAACGCACTTTCTGTTATCTCTAGTGGAATATACTTAGGATCTATACCATATTTACCGGCCATATCCTTTAAATTCTCTGTGAACTTTTCCTGATATACATGCATTCTTGATACATTAACTGATATAGGAACCGGCTCAATACCTTCATCTTCCATCATCTTAATACAGGCACATACTTTGTTCCATATAAAATTATCCACATCAATTACATATCCATTCTTCTCAAGAACAGGTATGAACTGGTCAGGATATATCATCTCCTTATCGTTCTGCCATCTTACAAGTGCCTCTCCGCCAATAATATGCCCATTGTGCATATCAACCTTGGGCTGTACATATGCTTTTATGTAGTCATTCTTAAGTGCCGGAAGCACATCATTTTCTATCTTCTTCTCCAAAAGCATAGACTCACGCATAGCATTATCATAAAACTCATATGTCTTAAATACCTTGCCCTTAATCTTCTTAATCGCAAGATCTGCGTAATCACACATAAGGCTTACATCCATATTATTATGATTAATACATATTCCAAATGCGGGAAGAACTTTGCACTGTATATTATACTGGTCTATTCTACTCCTAATCGAGTTAACAATATCAATAAGCTCCTGCTTGTCATCAAATGATGTGCATAACACAAATATGTCAGCCCTGAAATGACCTGCAACACAGAATTCCCCCTCATAATCACAAAACAATCCTGATATGTACTTAAGCAGCTTATCCGCTTCTTCACGTCCACAGAACTCATTAACTGTCTTAAAATGGTATATATCCATTCTTATAACAGCGAACTTCTTATCACTGTTATTCTTCATAAGTTCATTAGCTTCATAAAAGAATGCCTTAATTCCATATAGACCTGTAAGTGGCGACTCATTCTTCTTAGCGTTAAGAGCAGCCATCTTCTTCAACGAATAAAGATATAATTCATCACTCATAATTTTAGAATTTGTAGTATTATCTTTAGTATTATCTCCCGCATTTCCCATATTAATCTCCGTTCCTACATCTTTCTATAAATGTATATCAAGATTATTTATTGCAAATTATATCATATTACATTAGAAAAAGCAAAAAATATTGTGATATTGCATAAAATTTATACCAATATCACAATATTTTGTATGTATTCTTATATTTTCTGCAAAAACAGCAGAATTATATGTTAAAATACCACTTAATCTTAAAGATTAGCTTTAATCTTCTCAATCATATCAGCATATTCTTCATCTGTAAGGTATTTCTTATCTGGATTCATAAGGAATACTCCACCCCATTCATATTCGTCCTTATACTTAGGACAAAGGTGGAAGTGAAGATGATGTCCTGTATCTCCATATGCACCATAGTTAACCTTATCTGGGTTAAACGCTTTCATAATTGCTCTTGCAACTCTTGCAACATCCTCAAAGTAAGCTGCTCTTTCTTCTGCTGTAAGCTCGTTCATATCACCTACATGCTTCTTATGCGCAACGATACATCTTCCCGGATGACTCTGCTCCTTGAAAAGATATACCTTAGATGTCTCTAATTCGCATATCTTAATACCGAACTTTGCAACAAGTTCACCTTCCATACAGTATGCACAATTCTGATCTACCATATCTGTATCCTCCTTATAATTAAAATCACTATAAATAACTAATAAGCAGTCAAGCCAGCAGGTCAAACTGCTTATCAGTTAATATCTTTATATATCAATTATTAAATGTCTGAACTATCAATTATTCAGCATCTTTGATGGAGAAGCTTATTCTTCCCATCTTATCCTTACCCATGCACTTACACTTGACAACGTCACCAAGAGTAAGAACATCTTCTACCATATTAATTCTTTCCTTAGAAATCTTAGAAATGTGAACCATTCCTTCCTTTCCAGGTGCGAACTCAACAAATGCACCGAATTCCTTAATACTTACAACTTTACCTTCGTATATCTTTCCTTCTTCAAATTCATCAACAATAGTTCTGATATACTTCATAGCCTTATCCATACCAGCCTGGTCAACACCACATACTGATACAAAGCCGTCATCTGTGATATCAATCTTAACACCACATTCTTCGATGATGGCATTGATAACCTTACCACGCTGTCCAACAACTTCACCAATCTTAGCCGGATCAATTGTAGTCTGGATAATCTTAGGTGCGAATTCACCTACAGTCTTTCTTGGTTCAGCGATAGCTGGCTTCATACAAGTATCCATAATGAAAAGTCTTGCTTCTCTTGTTCTTCTTATAGCTTCTTCTACGATAGGACGTGTAAGACCATGAATCTTAATATCCATCTGGATAGCTGTTATACCTTCTGTTGTACCAGTTACCTTAAAGTCCATATCTCCGAAGAAATCTTCAAGACCCTGAATATCTGTAAGAACAACATAATCATCATCTGTATCACCTGTTACAAGGCCACAAGAGATACCTGCAACCATACTCTTAATTGGAACACCAGCAGCCATAAGTGACATACAAGATGCACAAGTTGAAGCCATTGATGTAGAACCATTAGACTCGAATGTCTCTGATACAGCACGTATTGCATATGGGAATTCCTTTTCTGAAGGAAGTACTGGAATAAGTGCTCTCTCGGCTAAAGCTCCGTGTCCAATCTCTCTACGTCCTGGTCCTCTTGAAGGCTTTGTCTCACCTACGGAGTATGAAGGGAAATTGTAGTGATGTATATATCTCTTAGTTGTAACATTATCATCAAGTCCATCCACCTTCTGTGCTTCTGATAAAGGAGCAAGTGTTACAACGTCACATATCTGTGTCTGTCCTCTTGTAAACATAGCAGAACCATGAACTCTAGGAATGATATCAACCTCTGCTGCAAGCGGTCTTATCTGGTTGATTGCACGTCCATCAGGTCTCTTATGGTCTTTTAAGATCATCTTGCGGACAGTCTTCTTCTGATACTGGTAAAGAGCTTCACCAAGTAATGCAAGATATTCTTCATTATCAGCAAATGCTTCTTTCATCTTTTCCATTATCTCATCAATGTTCTTATCTCTAGTCTGCTTGTCATCTGTGAATACAGCAACTTCCATTTCTTCTGGAGATACTACCTGTTTCATAGCTTCAAACATCTCTGCTGGAATAGCACAGCTCTCATATGAGTGCTTTTCTTTTCCAACTTCTGATACAATCTTCTCAATAAATGCAATGATTGTCTGGTTGATATCGTGAGCCATATATATAGCTTCAATCATCTTGTCCTCTGGAATGATATTAGCACCGGCTTCAATCATAATAACCTTCTGCTTAGTAGAAGCTACTGTAAGCTGAAGATCACCTTCCTGCCACTGAGCCTGTGATGGGTTAATAATGAATTCTCCGTCAATCATACCAACCTGTGTCATAGCACAAGGACCATCAAATGGAATATCTGATATACAAGTTGCAATAGAAGCTCCAATCATAGCAACAAGCTCTGGACGGCACTCTGGATCTACTGCCATAACCATATTATTAAGCGTAACATCATTACGGTAATCCTTAGGGAATAAAGGTCTCATAGGTCTGTCTATTACTCTTGATGTAAGAATTGCATTCTCAGAAGCCTTTCCCTCTCTCTTATTAAATCCGCCAGGTATCTTACCTACAGCATACATCTTTTCTTCAAATTCAACACTTAATGGGAAGAAATCAATTCCTTCTCTTGGCTCCTTAGATGCAGTAGCTGTTGAAAGCACCACTGTATCACCATAGTGCATAAGAGCTGCTCCGTTAGCCTGTGCACATACTCTGCCGACATCAACTCTTAATGTTCTGCCAGCTAATTCCATTGTGTACTGTTTAAACATAAATTTCCTCGTTTCCGCCTGTTATGGCTTGCTTAATTGTATTAACAGAAAGTCCGAAACAACTCAAAAACCCACTTAATTAAGTACGCTTTTGAGTGGTCTCGGTGAAATCTTTCTGTTATTAGCTTAATAATAAGTAATTACTGCCTGATTTGCAAGCATATTACCAAAAGAAAAAGGCGAAGTTATACAACTCCGCCATAAATAATTAATTACTTTCTGATTCCTAAACGTTCGATTAAGTTTCTGTAACTTTCGATGTCGTTCTTCTTTAAGTAAGAAAGTAAAGCTCTTCTCTTACCAACCATCTTTAAAAGACCTCTTCTTGAGTGATGATCCTTCTGGTTAATCTTTAAATGTTCTGTTAATTCAGCAATTCTTTCTGTTAAGATTGCAATCTGAACTTCTGGAGAACCTGTATCTCCTGCTTTTCTTCCGTAATTAGCAATAATTTCTGCTTTCTTTTCCTTAGATATCATTGTTGATTCCTCCTAAATATTAATCACCTGCCACCAAGCCTGGGGTCGGAGTGTCCCGTATCTGAGTGACGGCTCATACGTTGATAATATATCATAACACCAATATGAAATCAAGTTGATTTACAAAATAATTTCAAGATTTCAAGACATTTTCAAAATTTAATTTTTTCAAAATCACTTCAAAAATATCTTTTCAAAAACAATCTCAAAATATTTCCATTTATCTTTTATTGTATAAGAAACATCTCTTTAGCAAAGCTTGCATCACTTTCCATCTGCTTCTTTAATGCCTCAACATTTTCAAACTTCATTTCCTGCCTTAAGAAATGATAAAGTGCCACCTCAACCCTGTTTCCGTATACATCTTTATCAAAGTCAAATACATTAGTCTCAACGCTCACTTCATATCCATCACTTATTGTCGGCTTAGTACCAAGATTAGTAACACCATAATACCAGACACCATCTATTAATATTCTGGATGCATACACTCCGTTCGGTGGAAGAAGCTTAATCTCTGTAGGATATACATTAATGGTAGGTATCTCTAACTTCCTGCCAAGCTGGTTACCCTTGGCAACAATTCCTGTTATCGAATAAGGTCTGTTAAGGAGCACATTGACTGTCTCCATATGACCTAACTTTAATTCTTCCCTTACATATGTACTGCTTATATCTTTATCCTGAAACTTCTCTTTCTCTACAACAATGGTTTCATAGCCATATTTAGCTGCATTACTTATAAGAAATTCCACATTGCCGCTTCTATCCCTGCCAAAGCAATAATCAGTTCCAACGACAATTACCTTTGCTTTCAATTTATTAATCAATATATCACTTACGAATTCTTCTGGTTCCATATTCATAAGTGTTGTAGTAAATGGATACTCAACCTCGACATCTATTCCATAATTCTCGCATAACATTCTTCTCTCCGAATTAGTAGATAAAAAATGCTGGTTCTTCTGAGGACAGATACTAAGCGGAATTCTGTCAAATGTAAACATAACCGACAAAAGTCCCTGTTCCTCTGCTTTCTCTTTAACTATGGATATAAGCTTCTGATGTCCAAGATGAACACCATCAAACTTGCCAAGCGTTACAGCGCTGGACCTTTCCAGCTTGAAATCCTCCGTTCCGTGTATGTATTCCATACTGGTCTACACCGCCTTTCAGGTACATCATTTATCCTTCATAAAACATCTTCTCAAGGACAAACTGTCCCGCAATATACTGATATATGCCAACAAATGTATTGCCAGAATCATATATCCTGAATTTCTCCATATCAAGAAACTCACAATCTTCATTAACAACCGCTTCTAAAGGAAGCTTATTGCCATTATACAAAAGCTTGTTGTAAGCTTCATCTACTGTAAGTCTGGTATATGACGGAAACATAGAATCAATGCTGATAATATGTTCTTCCATCTCTCCCTTAATCATATAAGCTGCTATCTGATTAAGTGTAAGAGTATCATCAATAAGAAAATCCCCCACTCTTGTTCTTATAAGCTCCATCATACAAGCTCCACAGCCAAGTTTCTCTCCTATATCCTGACACAACGTCCTTATATAAGTTCCTTTGGAGCAGTCTACAGTAATTGTAACCGTCTTAATATCATCTTCAAGGTTAATATCATTAACCCTCAAAGAATTAATCTTTATACGGCGCGGTTTTCTCTCAACCTCTACCCCTGCTCTTGCAAGCTCATAAAGCTTCTTTCCATTAACCTTAAGTGCCGAATACATTGGGGGAATCTGATCATATTCTCCCTCAAAGCTGCTGCAAACTTCCAATATCTGTCTTTTAGTGACATTAACCTCTCTTGTCTTAAGAACAGTTCCCGATGTATCCTGAGTATCAGTAACTGTACCAAGAAGCATTACAGCCTCATAGGTCTTAGTCCAGTCTGTAATCATGGAACACAGCCCCGTTCCTTTACCAAGACACACCGGAAGCACGCCAACTGCATCAGGGTCAAGTGTACCGGTATGACCTATTTTTTTCATATGAAGAATTCCACGAAGTTTTGCAACCACATCGTGTGATGTGAAACCTTTTTCTTTGTATACATTAATAATTCCGTTCATACCAACTTAACCTTTCTTAGTGATTACTCCTGTGCATACTGCTGTTCAATCATTTCGCCTATTCTGTTGACGATTTCATATACAGTGCCTTTAGCATTAAAGCCGGCAGCCCTTATATGTCCGCCGCCGCCAAAGCAGGCAGCTATCCTGCTTACATCAATCTCTTTCTTAGAACGAAGACTTACCTTATATTCATTATCGCCTGTTTCATATAAGAATATTGCAACTTCAACTCCATCAGTAAGCCTTAACTGTTCAATAATTCCTCCGAGCTCCCTGCCAGTAACTCCATAGAAATCCATTTCATCTCTTGTCACGCTTGAGAATATACATTTTCCGTCATAAAAAAGCACGCTTTCAAGAAGCGCCCTTCCAAGAATCTGGTTCTGTACATAAGACTTCTTATAAAAGCTATTATCTATTATATCAGAATAATCTATTCCCATCTGCATCATCTTTCCTGCTATCTCCATAGTGTGGAGTGATGTGCAGCTATATTTGAATACACCTGTATCGTGTATAATACCTGTGTATATACATTCAGCAGTATTCCTGCTTACTTTACCGGCATCAAATGTGTCATAAAGCACTTCACACGCTGAACTCGCTGTTGGAATAACATTATTAACATCTGCAAAACTGTCATTACTTATATGATGATCTATACATATAGTCTTATCCGCATTCTTAAATCCGTCTGCGAATGGCTCTATTCTGTCTATTGAACTGCAATCAAGAACAATAAATGCATCAAACTTCTTATCCGGCTCAATAACATTTTTTATAGCATCAAAACCATTAAGATATGATAATTTGTCTGATGGCTGTTCAAGATAAACATTTACATCTATATCTGGTGCATTATCCTTTAAATAATTATACAGACCAAGCACTGAACCTGTGCAGTCACCATCTGGTCTTATATGCCCTGTTATACCAACTACTTTTGCAGCACCTAACTCTTCAATAATATTCATATATTACACCTTCTTACTTATTATGACTATCACTATCTTTCTGTGTAACTTCGTCTATAAGCTTAGACATATTAATTCCGTACTCAATTGACTGGTCAAGAATGAACTTGATTTCTGGTGTATTTCTTAAATTCACTGTTCTAGCAAGTTCTCTTCTTATATAGCCTTCCGCACTCTTAAGTCCTGTAATAGTGTCCTTTTGTGACTGCTCATCGCCAAGTACACTTATATATGCCTTACAAGTCTTTAAATCTGGTGCGACCTCAACAGATACAACCGATGTCATCGGATTGATTCTTGGGTCTTTGATTTCACTACGGATTATATTGCTTAGCTCTTTTAATACTTCCCCATTAATGCGGGTATTCTTAACACTATTTTTACGCATATACTCCTACTTTCTAATATATAATTATATCACTGTCAAAACCATATAGTCCAGAAAATTCAATTTTCTGGACTATCGGATAACTCTATCTAGGTACTTCTACCATTATATGAGCTTCTACAAGATCGCCTTCCTGAATCTGGCCAAAGTTCTCAAATACCATACCACATTCAGAACCGCCCTTAACTTCCTTAACATCATCCTTGAAATGCTTAAGTGTAGCGATAGGACCTTCGTATATCTGCTCTTTATCTCTTGTAATTCTTACAATTGAATCCTTAGTAATTCTACCCTCTGTAACGATAGCACCGGCAATATTACCAACACCAGAAGCCTTGAATATCTGTCTTATCTCAGCATGACCGATAATCTTTTCCTCATATATAGGCTCAAGCATACCCTTAAGAGCTGCCTCAACATCTTCAATTGCATTGTAGATTACACTGTAAAGTCTTAAATCAACCTTTTCTCTCTCAGCAACTATTCTCGCCTGATTATCAGGCTTAACATTAAAGCCGATGATAATAGCATTAGAAGCAGAAGCTAACACAACGTCTGACTCATTAATATTACCAACGCCGCCATGGATAACCTTAACGATAACTTCTTCATTAGAAAGCTTAACAAGACTCTGCTTAACAGCCTCGACTGAACCCTGTACATCAGCCTTAATAATAAGGTCGAGTTCCTTCATATTACCAGCCTGAATCTGCTCGAACAATGCATCAAGTGATACTTTATGCTTAGTATCATCAAGAAGCTTCTTCTTGCCTTCTGCAATAAATGTATCAGCAATATTTCTTGCTTCCTTCTCACTCTCTGTAGCCATAATAATTTCACCAGCATTAGGAACATCATTAAGACCGAGAATCTCTACAGGCATAGATGGAGTAGCTTCCTTAACTCTTCTTCCAGTATCATCAATCATAGCTCTTATCTTACCATAACAAGAACCTGCAGCAACTGCATCACCAACTCTTAATGTACCCTTCTGTACAAGGATAGTCGCAACTGGACCACGTCCTTTATCAAGCTCCGCTTCAATTACGATACCTCTTGCCTTACGGTTAGGGTTAGCCTTTAACTCATTAACCTCTGCTGTAAGAAGAATCATCTCAAGAAGTTCATCAATACCTTCCTTGGTGTGAGCTGATACTGGAACAAATGTAGTTGAACCACCCCAGTCTTCTGCGATAAGTTCATATTCTGTAAGTTCCTGCTTAACCTTCTCGATATTAGCATTAGGCTTATCAATCTTATTAACAGCAACGATAATTTCAACGCCCGCTGCCTTAGCGTGGTTAATAGCTTCGATTGTCTGTGGCATAACGCCATCATCAGCTGCTACTACAAGAATAGCAATATCTGTAGCCTGTGCACCACGCATACGCATAGCTGTAAACGCTTCGTGTCCAGGAGTATCAAGGAATGTAATCTTCTGTCCATCGACATCCACCATATAAGCACCGATCTTCTGTGTAATACCGCCTGATTCCTTAGCTGTTACATGTGTTTCCCTGATTGCATCAAGTAAAGATGTCTTACCGTGGTCAACGTGTCCCATAACACAGACAACTGGTGGTCTTGCAACCATATCGTCCTCTGACTCTTCATCTTCCTTAAGAAGTTCTGCAATAACATCAACCTTAACTTCGTGGTCACATATGCAGTTGAACTCAAGTGCTATTTCTTCTGCTGTATCATAATCAACTTCCTGGTTAATTGTTACAACCTTACCCTGTAAGAAAAGCTTCTTAACAATTGCAGATGGCTGAACCTTCATCTTATCAGCAAGTTCCTTGATAGTAAGGCTGTCTGGTAAAATGAGCTGCTTAATTGTCTCTTCTTCCTTCTTCTCCTGCTTTGGAGTCGGTTTCTTCTCTAACTTGCTGTTAGCAAATTTAAGATTTTCCTTTGCCTCATTATCTTTCTTTCTGTCATTCTTTCTTGAATCATTCTTTCTTGAGTCTGGTCTTCTTGAATCTGGCTTTGTCTCAAAAATGAAATCGTCCTTAGGTGCTGAAGAACCTCTGTCATTTCTTCTCTGACCAGAGAATCCCTGACCATCTCTTCCTGAACGTCCGCCGTTCTGTCCGTTATTATCCCTATTCTGGTAACCGCCATTGCGGTCATTGTTTCTATCGTTTCTATAACCGCCGTTGTTTCGATCATTTCTATAACCATCTCTGTTCTGGCCGTTATTGTCCCTGTTCTGGTAACCGCCATTACGGTCATTATTTCTATCGTTTCTATAACCGCCGTTGTTTCGGTCATTTCTATAACCATCTCTGTTCTGGCCATTATTGTCCCTGTTCTGGTAACCGCCATTACGGTCATTGTTTCTATCGTTTCTATAACCGCCGTTATTTCGGTCATTTCTATAACCATCTCTGTTATTTCTATTCTGGTTATTATCTCTATTATTATTTCTATCTCTTGAATCAGTCTTCTGGCTGTTCTGTGGGAAGTACACCTGAGAAATGTGCTTCTTATCTACATCCTTAGATGTGTTTGCTGCTTTAGTATCCTGTGTATTCTGTTCTGACTTATTACCAGTCTTATCCTGTGCCTTAATATTCTTATTCTCCTCTGATTTCACTTGTTTTTCTTCTGCCTTTTTAGGTCCTGATTTATTAGCTGTATTTCCAGCTGCTTTTGTAAACTTGCTCTTTACACTGTTTATTTCACTTTCACCAAGTCCGCTCATAGCTGTATATTTCTTGTCAGCATTGCTTAACATATCAGTTATCGCTTTTGATGAAATATTTAATTCTTTCGCCAACTCATGAACTCTCATATTTGCCATTTAACCTCTTTTCCAATACAGGAATAATATTTCTGTATTATTTACACCGATTATCTCTAATCTTGTTTAAAATGTTTCTCAATACTATTCTTAAACCCTTCATCAAGGATTGCGAGTGATGCTCTGAATTCTTTACCTATAGCATGCCCTAAGTCATCCTTATTGCTAAAGAAATACACTGGCACTTTATAATATTCACACATATTCTTAAAATTCTTTTTGGTATTATCAGATGAATCATCTGCTACTATTACCATATATGCCTTATGCTCTTTTACAGCCTTTTCAGTAGAGAACTCACCGCTTGCTACTTTTCCAGCCTTCTGTGCAAGACCTATCATTGATAATGCTCTTTTATTGTCCAAGATTATTCATCTCCTTTTCTAACTCATCATAAACAGATGCATCAACAGCCATCTTAAAAGCTCTTTCAAGTCCTCTTGACTTTCTTGCTTTCTTAAGACACTCTGCATCAGGACATATATACGCCCCTCTTCCGTTCTTCTTGCCTGTTATATCTATTATTATCTGTTCATCCTGAGTCTTTAATATCCGTATAAGCCGCTTTTTGTCTTTCATCTCATTACAGCCTATACACTGTCTTTGTGGAATCTTCTTTACTGCTGCCAAACTATCACTCTCCAATAATATTATTCTTCTACAACTTCTGTGTCAGAGGCTGCATCTTCGTTATAGTCTTCATTCAATGACATTACATTATCTGCCTGATTGTCATCATATCCTTCACTGTCTTCACCATATACGATTTCTGCGTTGTCTTTATCCATATCAGCAAATGCTTCTGGATCGGCTTCGCTCTTAATATCAATTCCATAACCTGTAAGCTTAGCTGCAAGTCTTACATTCTGTCCTGACTTACCGATTGCAAGTGATAACTGCTGTTCTGAAACAATTATCTTAGCCTTCTTCTCTTCTTCATCTGCTACTGCTGATACAACCTTTGCCGGGCTTAAAGCATTAACGATTAACTGTGCTGGATTGTCATCCCACTCAACAATATCAATCTGTTCATTGCCAAGTTCATTAACAATATTCTTAACCCTCGCACCGTTAATACCTACGCACGCACCAACTGGATCTACATGAGGAACATTAGCTCTTACAGCCATCTTAGTTCTTGAACCTGCTTCTCTTGCGATAGCCATAATCTCAACTGTGCCATCTTTAATCTCTGTAACTTCTTCTTCAAAAAGCTTTTTTACAAGTTCCTGTGACTTTCTTGAAATCTTAACTGATAAACCGCTTCTTTCTCTGTTGCTTACGCTTGCAACATATACCTTAATTCTGTCTCCGCATTTGAACTGCTTATCCTTAAAGTTATCATCTGCCTTAAGAACCGCCTGTGTTCTTCCAATATCAATAGTCATATCACCATTGTCGTTAATTCTCTGTACAACACCTGTAACGATTTCCTTCTCCTTAGCGTGAAGCTCGTTGTAGAGTGCATTCTTTTCCTGTTCTCTTATAGTCTGGACAATTGTATTCTTGGCATTCTTAGCTGCCTTTCTTGAGAATTCTTCTGACTTTACTTCTATAGTAATAACATCACCAAGCTGACAGGCCGGCTTAATCTTTCTTGCATCTGCAAGTGCGATTTCTGTACCAGATACATACTTTCCTTTCTTAGTATCAAGGAACTCTGGAACTTCTACTTCTTCAACTACAGTTCTGTCTGAATAAATGTGGAAATCACCTGTTCTTCTGTCAAGTACTACCCTGCCATTATCTGCCTTGTCAAATTCAGCCTTATATTCGTCCATTAATGACTTTTCTATAGCATCAAACATAATCTCTTTGTCGATTCCATTTTCTTTTTCTAAGGCTTCAATCGCAAGTATCAATTCTTTATTCATCTTCTTATCCTCCATTATTAACAACTTTAGTTATATATCTATTCAACATATGCCCATCTAATCATTGCAAGATTGCTTCTCTCAATCTTTATAAGATTATCATCAACCTCTATTGTAATGTTGTCTTTATCGTATTCCTTAAGAACGCCTGTATATTCCTTTAAGCCTTCAACAGCTTTGTAAAGCTTAATATCTATAAGTTTCCCAATACTCTTTGCATAATCCTTCTCTTTCTTTAAAGGTCTTGTAAGTCCCGGTGAACTCACTTCAAAAATGTACTGGTCAGTAATATAGTTCTCCTTATCAAGTATCTCATTAAAAGCTCTGCTTACAGCCTGACAGTCATCAATTGTAACTCCACCTTCTTTATCTATGTAGACACGCAGATACCAGTCCTGACCCTCTTTAATGTAATCCACATCAAAAAGTTCTACATTATTAGCTTCAACAATTGGCATTATAAGCTTTTCTGTCTTAGCTTCATAATCTTCTCTCTTACCCATTACTACCTCTTTCTTTTAATAATATTCAGTTTTCATTCTGCATTAATCAAACAATAATTATATTGCAAAAACGAAAGAGTGGACATAAAGCCCACTCTTTCGAATCAATTATAACGCAGAATAGCTTATAGGGGAGTCGAACCCCTGTCTTCGCCGTGAGAGGGCGACGTCTTAACCACTTGACCAATAAGCCATATCTTAAGTCTTGCTTTGTGTTAGCTGCTATCGCAAAGCACTTCATTATAATACACGACCCAATGTAATTCGTCAAGCACTTTTTTGAAGAAATTTCAAAAAAATTTAAAATAAATCTTTATATGTGCTGAAAGCCGCTAAAACACTGGGTTCGTGCCTTACATTTTTTATTTAAGCTTGCTATATTGCTCATCTGTCACTGGCTCGCACCATTCATTAGATATCTCCTCGCCAGGTACTTCAACTGCCAGATGTGAGAACCAGCTGTCTGGTGCTGCTCCGTGCCAATGCTTAACTTCTGCTGGAATATTAATGCAGTCGCCCGGATTGAGTTCTACAGCCTCTTTTCCTTCTTCCTGATAGTAACCACGTCCAGATACGCATACAAGAATCTGTCCGCCGCCACTCTTTGCGTGATGTATATGCCAGTTATTTCTACAGCCCGGTTCAAATGTTACATTAAAAATTCCCACCTGACTTGTAGATACAGGTGCAAGATAACTCTTTCCTATAAAATACTGTGCATATGCTTCATTTGGTGCTCCGATAGGAAATACCATTTCTTTTGCGTGTGCTCTCATAGCTTCATCTTCATAAGGCAAATCACCTTCATTTACATTCCATACTTCCTTGGCAAGATTAAATACTGCCCACGCTTTTGGCCAGCCTGCGTAAAATGCAACGTGTGTTATAACAGCCACGATTTCCTTCTGAGTTACGCCGTGTGTCTTGGCATTCTGTAAATGGAACTTAAGTGAAGAATCTGTAATTCCCATAGACATAAGTGAAACTACTGTTATAATGCTTCTTGTCTTTACATCAATATCCTGATTATTCCAGTTCTCACCAAAAAGCACATCATCATTAAAATGTGCAAACTGTGGAGCATATTCTCCTAAAGCTGTTCTTCCTGCTGTCTGTACTATTTTATCCATAACAATCCTCTATTAATATATTTCTCTAATTAAATTTTACCAATTTCACTAATTAAAGTTTACCGCCATATACTGGGAAGCCACTGCTCTCACCATAATTTTCAATTTTCTTGAAATTCTTAAGAGCTTCCATATCCTCTGCACTGATTTCAAAATTTACTTCTGCATTACTCTTCATATGCTCAGGATCAGCTGTCTTTGGAAGTGCTATTGCTCCAAGCTGTAATGTATATCTGATGCAAAGCTGTGGAATGGTAACACCATATTTATCAGCTATCACTTTAATCTCTGGCTGGTTAAGAATTTCACCGTGTGCTATAGGTGAATATGCTTCTACTACTATTCCCCGCTTCTGGCAGTATTCTACAAGTTCTAATGGCGTGTTGCTTATATGAAGAAGAATCTGGTTAACCATCGGCTTAACCTCTGCTGTTTCTAAAAGACTTTCAATATCACCAATCTGGAAATTAGATATACCAATTGCCTTAAGCTTTCCTTCCTTATAAGCATCTTCCAATGCCCTCCATGCAGCTCTGTTACCTTCTACATATCTGTCATCACTCTGATTAACCTCTAACCAAGGCTGTGGTGAATGAATAATCATCATATCAAGGTAATCAAGTCCCATTTTTTCAAGTGTCTCATCAATACCAGCTTTAGCTTCCTTGTATGTCTTATGTTCAGCGGCAACCTTTGATACTACAAAAAGTTTCTCTCTTGAAACTCCGCAATTACGCACTCCTTCACCGACACCTCTTTCATTGCCATATGCCTGTGCTGTATCAATATGTCTGTATCCAAGCTTTACCGCTTCTTTTACAGCATCTGCAACCTTTGCATCGTCAATAAACCAAGTACCAAGTCCAAGCTGTGGAATTTTCGCTCCATTGTTAAGTGTTAAAGTATTATTATACATTCCCATTGCTCCTTTTCTAAAATGTATTATCGTTTATGTGTTTATCTTAATACTTTGACTTAACTCCAAGTCAAGGGGGTGGTGAGAAATTTCATTACAATATTTATCTACATAATCTTGTTACCAACTTTTGAATATTTCAGACATTCTTTGCAATATATTGACATATTAACTATCCAGATAAGGCACACAACAAATGAAGGAAGAAAACCAATTCCAAACATAAGTGCACTGATTGCAAGAATAACTGCAAGTACACTGCACATACTATTCGTTATATTAAATGCTTTAAATGCACATTTCCCAACTATAATCTTCTCTGCTTCATCACAGGTTTCAAGCCATTTCTTCTGGAACTTCATATCATATACCGATGCCGTCTTTTCAGGATTCATTATCTTTACACAGTCAACACTTTTCTGTTGTATAATAACAACCTCTGCCATAATCCCTAAAAATGCTGCAATGCTAACAGTTAATCCTATCATATTGTTAACACTTTCAAACATTGCTGTACCACCTGAATATGATGCCGCAATAAGAAAATATGAAATTATAAGTGCTCCACTTGAAACCCATTGAATTATAGAAAGCTTCTCTTCGACACCATCTGATACTTCTTCGTCTTCACCATCCCACTGTGATAACTGCTTCTTAGCCTTCCTGTAGTATGGCACTAATACTATAGGAATTATAACTGCAATAGCAAGCATAATCCAAGGTGCAGTTAATTCAACATAATTACTAACTACCACTTTAAAATCCCCTGACATTGTATCAATTCCATTTGCTCCAACAAGATACCCAGCTACACCTCCGATTAAAGCTCCTACAATACAAAGCAATATGAACTTAGGCAATGCCTTTCTGTTTGCTTTCTTAATTTCTTCATTTCCCATCATTATCTTCCTCCTGTAAATAAAATACTTCTTCCACAGTAACGCCGCATACTTTTGCAATCGTTAATGCAAGAGTGACAGACGGCGAATAATCGCCCCTTTCTATAAGACTGATTGTCTGTCTTGACACTCCGCACAGTCTTCCCATCTCCTGCTGATTGACATCCAGCGCAGCTCTGCGTTCTTTCAGCCGATTTCGCAGTATCATACTACACCTCCATATGACAACTTTTATTATTAATCTGACAACTTTCATTGCTATAATGACAACTTTTTTTGTCATTTTGCATTATACTCTTGTCATTATACACTGTCAATACCAAATAACCAAAACGATACTCAATTTTAAATAATTCCTGAAGCCACTTATCACACCAGCTTGATATCGGAAGAAGCTCTCTTAGAGAGGCCATGAAGCTTCTTGTCTCCCGCAATATTGTAACTATCAAACAGGGGTCTGGAACATATGTAGCCTCATCACCTGGTATAGTAGACGATCCTTTTGGCTTTACATTCATATCAGATACGAAGAAACTTGTGCAGGATCTGCTTGAAATACGTTTTTTACTCGAACCTTCTATTGCTGCTATGTCAGCAACCTATGCTGATAAGAATGACATCAGCAAAATCAACAGATTATGTAATGAGGTTGAAGAGCTTATGGAACAAAAAAAAGACCATACACAAAAAGATATAGAATTCCACACCGCTATTGCTATGGGAAGCAAGAATCTTGTCATTCCAAGATTAATCCCAATAATAAACAGCTCTATCCCTCTTTTTGTTGAAACAACCGGCAACATCCTTAAAACTGAAACCATCGAAACTCATCGTGAAATAGCGGAGGCTATCGCAGAACATAATGCTGTCCGTGCCCAGGATGCCATGTATATGCACCTTATGTACAATAAAAGGCGTATTAATTCTTCAAAATAATACACCTTTATTAAACATTATACATTTTATTCAATTTAGCTTTAACCTATAATCTCATATATATACTTCATATCCATATTCTCACGGATCACATCTGCCAGCTTATCATATTCTCTCTGCTTGTATTCATCAAAGCTTATTCTGACACCACTCTTTGATGTAATACCATACCTTGCACAGAGCATATTGATTAAGCTGTCGCAGAATTCCTGTCCATCGAATATCCCGTGCATATAAGTTCCTGCTGTATTGCCCCGTACACAGCCATCCATATATTCGGTCTTATCAACAGTATTGAATATTCTTGCAAATGGATTCGCACCATCTTCACTTATTGTACTTTCACCCATATGTATTTCATAGCCTTTACATTTCTTCTGTCCGAGCATTTCCCACATTCCAGATTGTATACAAGTTATCCCCTGCACTCTTGTACGGTGTTTATTCTTTGAAAATGTGGTTGTTACCGGAAGCAGTCCCATTCCTGCTACAACTTCTCCAGTTTCTGCACCACACGAATCATCAATGACATTTCCTAACATTTGAAAGCCACCGCATATTCCAAATACCGGAATATCCTGTCTTGAACATTTTATAATCTGTGCTTCCATTCCATTTTTACGGAGCCATTTTAAATCATTAATTGTATTCTTGCTTCCCGGAAGAATTATGAGGTCGGGATTTCCAATCTGTTCTGCCTTGTCTGCATAACGCAGATTGACCTCTTCAATACGCTCAAGTGCATTAAAATCCGTAAAATTAGAAATGTGAGGCACACGTATTACTACTATGTCGAACTGCTCATCTGACATATGTGCATTGTAGACTGATGGCTCAATCCGTGAAGCAAGGCTGTCCTCATCATCAATGTCAAGCTTAACATAAGGAATTACACCTGCAACCGGAATTGGACATATATCATATAACTGTTTTATGCCCGGCTCTAATATTCTCTTATCTCCACGGAACTTATTCATAACAAGACCTTTTACACGCCTGCGTTCTTCTTCCTCTAACAGCATAATTGTTCCAACAAGCTGTGCAAATACACCACCTCTGTCAATATCACCTACAAGCAGAACAGGTGCATCTACAAGCTTTGCCATTCCCATATTAACAATATCATCTTTTTTAAGGTTAATCTCTGCCGGACTGCCAGCACCCTCAAGAACAATAATGTCATACGCACTGGCAAGCTTATTATACGCTTCTAATATATCTGGAATAAGCTGCTTTTTGTACTGGAAATATTCTTTAGCCGGCATATTCTTTAATGGTATTCCATTTACAATTACCTGAGAACCAACATCACTTGTCGGTTTTAAAAGTATCGGATTCATCTCTACACAAGGGGATATCCCAGCCGCCTCTGCCTGCATAACCTGTGCCCTTCCCATCTCCAGGCCATCGGCTGTTATATATGAATTAAGTGCCATATTCTGTGACTTAAATGGTGCTACACTGTAGCCATCCTGTTTTAACACTCTTAATATTCCTGCTGTTATAATGCTCTTTCCTGCATTGGACATCGTTCCCTGAATCATCAGATTTCTTGCCATAATCACTGCACCTTCCCTGTTATCTATGTTAAATTCCTATCCTAATTAACTTTGTTATAATATTTATATATAATAATAATTTGTCCGTTATTGATATCTATGGATATATTGCCATTTTACAATTACCTATTCTTAATCTATATTATACATTTTGTCAATATATCGCTTATGAAATCAATAAGAATTTCATTATCTGTATGCTTCTTTACTGCTATGCGGTAGCAGTCTGGCAGCATATTGCGGTAGCTTTGACACGAACGGATAAGAATTCCATTTTTTAATAATTCATCCTGCAGCTGACAGCCAGCCTTATCTGACGGAAGCCTGAAAGTTATATAGTCTGCCACAGACGGATATACGATACATTCCATAGCCGATAATTTATCTGTAAGAAATTCCCGCTCCTTCTCGATAAGCCTATATGTGTGCCCCTCGTAATCTTTATCCTTAAATGCCGCAATTCCTGCACGCTGTGCCACTGTTGATATATTCCACTCTGGAAGCTGTAAAGATATGTTGTCGATTAATTCATCATTATAACTCATGAGATATCCAAGCCTTATTCCTGCCATTGCATAGAACTTGGTATACGCATTTATTATTACAAGATTATTATAATCCTTTAGAAAACGTTTACAGCTTATCTTCTCATAATTACGGTTAAATCTTAAAAAGCACTCATCAGCAACAACTATAATATTTCTTCTTCTGCATATGTCTAATATATTGATAAGAATATTTTCAGGTATAATATTCCCTGTCGGATTGTTCGGATTGCATATAAAACATAGCTGGACATCAAGCTGTTCTAATCGTCCACTTACATATTCATAGCTAAAGCCATTATTACTGTCAAGCTCATAATATACAATCCCTGCTCCATACGCCTTAACTGCACGCTCATAGCCTGAAAATGAAGGTGCAGCAATGGCACATTTTTCTGGATGGACAGCCCTTACAACTGCCATTATAAGTTCTGAAGCACCATTACCACAGAGTATATTCTTAGCATTAATATTAACCTTATAAATGTTATCTGCATTAATACTCTCTTTGCAGGCAATTGCATTTCTTAATGCCGTATACTTAATGTCTGGATATGTCTGATAACCACCAATATCCTGCGTAATCGCATTACACACTTCCTGCGGCATTCCTAAAGGGTTAATATTAACCGAATAATCAAGTGTTATTTCTTTGTTGTATATATTTTTATCATATATATTTCCACCGTGTATCTGCTGTTCCATAGCTGTAACCTCTCATCTGCCTGACAATCTCTTTATCAGTATGCAATCCCCGTATCAATATGCCAATCTGATTAAAATATAATTATCTGACTGCCAACATTATTATCAATCTTATTAATAACACAATAATTACCATAAGAAATGCAGTAATATATAATAAAATATTACTTCTTCCTATATCACCAGCTTCCAGCGGACGTATTGCCTCTCCTATCTGTGGCTTATGCACAAGCTTTCCAAAATAATAATTATCGCCTGATAATGCTACTTTTAAAGCTCCTGCACAGGCCGACTCTGTCTGGGCGGCATTAGGACTGCTGTGCTTTTTTCTGTCACTTTTAAATATCTTCCACGCATTCCCTATACTATAGTGTGAATTTGTTTTATCCTTTGTATTACATTTTTCTGCAAGCTGTGCAATTCCTGCTGACACAACCATAAGACAGCCGCCTATTCTTGCCGGAATAAAGTTCACAACATCATCTAACTTCGCCGCAAATCTTCCAAAGTACAAATATTTATCATTCTTATAACCTATCATTGAATCCATTGTATTAACAGCCTTATATACAAAACCGCCAGCCGCCCCGAATAACATCATATAAAATAATGGTGCAATAACTCCGTCTGATGTATTCTCTGCGACAGTTTCAACAGCTGCCCTTACAACGCCGTGTTCATCAAGCTGTTTCGTATCCCTGCCGACTATCATTGCAACGGCATTACGTGCCTGCTGTAACCCTTCTTTATCCAAAGCATAATATACCTTCATACTTTCTACTTTGAGCGATTTTACTGCCAGTATCTGATAACACATTATTGTTTCAATTACACAGCCAAGTATCATATTAATATGATAACCAACAACAAGAATAGATACAGTAACAATACCCGTTATTAACGGCGTTAATATTGCAAGTACCATACCCTTTCTGTACTTCTTAGCAGATGTATCTTTTTCTTTAAATAAAATACTTTCTAACAACGAAATAAGATTACCTATAAGGCGTACCGGATGATACAGCCAGTGAGGGTCGCCAATAAGCAGATCCAGTATATAACCACAGCCAATTGCTATTGTCTGGCATATAAATAAATTCATAAACTCCTCATTCCTTCACACACTATTACTCAGAATAAACTCATACTTTAACATATAATAGACACACATATTTATTTATAACAAACACATATTTTACTCAAGATAAATACATATCTTTACTCATAGAATACGCATATTTTTACTCACAACGTAAAAGTTCTGTATAATTATTAATGCTTCCATCTAAAGCCACATCACATATATACCCATCACCATTGCCACAATGATAATCATAATAGCCACCACCATATATCTCTGACATTACTGACATTATTGTGCCGCCGTGAATTACACATGCAATGTCCGAATAATTCAATAAACGGCATTGTTTAATCATATCATACCAGCCCTTAACACTTCTTTTCTTAAAATCCGCAACATCTTCTCCTTGTGGAAATGGTATCGTTGCATTACTGTCAATCCATCTCTGGTACTGCTCATTGCCAGAAAGTTCTTTATAATTCTTTCCTTCAAATATGCCAAAATCACATTCCCTGAAATCTGGCACTATATGCTGTTTATATTCAGGATATATAAGCTCTGCCGTCTGCCTGCACCTTTTCATAGGACTTACATATACTGCCTGTACCTCTTGGTAATAACCTGCCTTAATATTATTATGTATGCTCTCAATCCCAGAAGCACATAAGTCCTCATCAGTTATGCCTATATACCTTTTTTTGATATTACCTGCTGTTGCACCATGTCTGATTAATACAATCTTCATATTATTCACCTTTCAGGCATTGTCCTATGCCACACGCTATACGCTCTACCCTGTCAGCCTTTTTTACAGCCCTGCAAAGCATACGCCCAACTGTTTCACGGTATATTCTGTCCTCTTTTTCCAAAGGAACTATGCCACTGCCAATCTCATCGCATATTATTATAATTGATGGATTGCCAGCATAAATGGTATCTATAAGCGTATCTGTACATTTCCCATCTTTAAGCAGTCTTTTTATAAGCAGATGAAAATGATTTAATATACAGGCATTTTTTATATCTTCAATACTGCAATATGCTCCATCAGCTATATTATTATTGCATATTTTATTTTTAATGCACTTATCATCTTCTGAATATATATTACTCATTGTATCTTCTGCATTACCACACAATTCTTTAACTATATTTTTCCTGCCACATACATAATCAAGCTTTCCCTGATAAGCTCCGCCAAAATATAATTCCATATTATTCCTCGTTTCTGTGCACATTTTTATTCACTAAAGCAATGCTATAACAGCAACAGCTATTGTCATACACAGTTCACTTACACATAGCAGATACCCTGCAAGGTCGCCCGTCACTCCACCGAACTGCTTATATGCCATATATCTGTAATACAATAAAACCACGAATGCCACAACGATAACTACAACAGCACCTGTAACACTGCAAAGGCACATAAGTATAACACATATAATTAACTGTACCGCAAGCATTACATTTACACATTTTACTGCTGTTGCACTTGTAAATGTATGCAACATTCCATTGTTCCTTGCTCCTCGGAAATTAACTGCTGCCAGACCACTTATAATTCTTGACAGATAAAACGTAAGTGCCAGAAGCAAAAGTCTCATATTATCTGGCTTCTGCACAATAATATATTCCGCCGCATAATATACCGCAGAATACATAAGCAATCTTATAACTGCAAATGCTCCAATATGCGAATCCTTTAATATATCCAGCTTCTTCTCCCTGTCGCCATATGAATTAAGTGCATCACTTGTATCCATATAGCCGTCAATGTGTATTCCCCCTGTTATCAGTACAGGAATTACTACAAGAACAAGTGTCCTGCTGATATCCGGCACATTTAGCAGACCGCTGATATACACCCAGCCATATATGACTGCACCTATAACAAGACCTGCTAACGGAAAGAAGCCCATTACATATCTCATATCTTTTTCTTCTAATTCCAAATGCGGCATTGGTATTTTAGAATACATTGAAAATGCAATTACCAATGATTTAATTACCGACATAACTGATATCCCCCTTTAATACTACAGGAATAGTGTATACAACCTCAACAACTGTGTCTGCTGCCTTTGCAAGCTTTACATTAAGCTCTCCAAGCCGTCTTATATAATCAGTTGTGCTATCATCATATTCACACCCGTCTGAAAACACTTCATTAGTCACAATTACAAGGTGACTGCACTCTGAATACAACTGCATACATTCAGCAAATATATTATCTGGATGTCCGTTTTCTTCAAAGCATTCATTAGCAAGAAGATTAGACATACACTCAACCAATACTACCGGTTTTGTATCTCTTTTACATCCTTTAAGTGCACCACCTATATTCTGATACTGCTCTATCGTTTCAAAGCCTTTGCCATCACGCTGCAGCTTGTGCTTCTTAACCCTGCTTCTGCCGTCTTCTCCATATGGATACATAGTAGCCACATAATATTTTTTATTGTCCTTTGCAAGCTGACAGCTTATCTGCTCGGCATATTCTGACTTGCCACTGCCGCTTACTCCTGTAACCATAATCAACATTTTTCGTAATCCTCATAGGCAGTTATGCGTATATCATCAAATGTAGTATTTTCCCTGTACACCTGCAAAGCCATATCAAGAAGTGGAAACATCATAACCGCACCTGTTCCCTCTCCAAGTGCAAGCTCTCCGTGTATAACAGCCTTCCTTCCAAGTTCGTTAAGCAGAGCTTTCATCGCAGGCTCTTTTCCCTGATGTGAAGCTATTATGTAATCACCAATCTGACTATTCAACCTTACTGCAATAAGTGCCGCAACTGCCGAGATAACACCATCTATAACAACAGGTATTCCATAAAGTGCACAACCAATATATACTCCGACAAGCCCTGCAATATCGAGTCCGCCTATATTCTGTAAAAGGGTTAATGGATTGTCCTGGCAGCTTCCATACATTTCTTTAGCTCTGGTAATAACTTCTATCTTTTTCTTAAGACCTTTATCATCAAGCCCTGCACCTCTGCCTGTTGCCATATGTGGCTCAAGATTTAAAAGTATGCAGGCAAGTGCCGTGCTTGTGGTTGTATTGCCTATTCCCATCTCTCCTGTTGCAAGAATATTATACCTCTGTTCCTTACACTCCTTAACCTGTGTAATTCCTGCATATATAGCCTGTATAAGCTGTTCCTCTGACATTGCCGGCTCTTTAAGGAAATTATTAGTTCCAGACATAACCCTCTTATTGACAAGCCCCTTATAAGTTCCTACATCTGTTCCGTCCTCAAGCGTATCCATGGCAATTCCAACATTCACAGGAATAACATCTGCATTGGCATATGCCGCCATTCTGCATACACTTGATATTCCGTCTGCCATATTACAGCTCACTATCGCGGTTACCTCCTGTCCTGTCTGGGTAACACTTTCTTCAACTATGCCATTGTCTGCACACATTACAATAACAGCACGTCTGTCAATATTGACATCTGCTGTATGCTCGATTCCTGCTATCTGGCTTATTATTTCCTCCATAAGTCCAAGTCCGTGCAGTGGCTTTGCTATCCCATTCCAATGACTACGTGCTTTTTGTACACTATCTTTACTGCTTGCCTTTATCTTTGACAGTTCTGGAATAAGACTTTTAATATCAGAACCTAATTCTGGAATAAAACTTTTAATATCATGACCTTCAAGCCTGTCATTATATTTTTTATAATTCTTTCTATAGCGGACACAGGCATTTATGAAATTATCTGCCACCTGTTCATTGCCATAGAAATATATATGTGGAAATCCAGCATACAACGTATCACTTCCATAACCGGCTGATGCTATACTGTTATCTGAAGCTTTCTTTATCTCATAATCTTCACCAGGGCAGTCACTATTCCAGTAATGGAATTCGTGTGCACGAAAGCTTTCATTTGCAGAGGCAATCAATGTATCTTTCTTTGCCGTAAGCGTCATATAGCCAAAACGCTGTAGTCTTCCTGCATTATATCCCATTCCTTTTATAATTCCCGCCATAGGATATTTATCTTTTTCTGGTGTTTCTAAGTATTCGTGCAGATAAAGAAATCCTCCACATTCTGCTATGCAGGGAAGTCCTTCTTTTATCTTCTTTGCAATATCATTCCTCATTGATACATTTTCTGACAACGCTTTGGCGTGAAGCTCTGGATAACCGCCATATAGTAACAACCCGTCTATATTATCCGGAAGCTTATTATCTGCAAGTGGACTAAAATACACTATCTCACAACCGCACTGCCTTAGATAATCTATATTATCATCATAAAGAAAACAGAAAGCTTCATCTTTTGCAACTGCAATCCTTACATCTTTTTTATCTATGCTCTTATGTATGGCTTCCAGCTTTGAAGCATTTTCTGCAATTCTAAGTATTCCTTCTATATCAACGCTTTCCCTCATCTGCTCTGCAATACTGTTGATTTTTTCCTGAAAATGTTCCACCTCTGCCGAGGTCACAAGACCAAGATGACGGCTTTCAAGCACAGCATTTTTCTTATATGGCATATAGCCTAGTGGTTCTATCCCCATATCTTTAACTATGCGTGCGGCATTACCATATAACCTGTCTGAAAGATTATTAAAGATTACACCTTTGATATTATTGTTCTTTTCATATCCAAGATAACCCTTTACAACTGCGCCGATTGAATTACTCATTCCACAGCAGTTCACTATAAGAATAACCGGCGTATCTGTAATGTCTGCTATCTCATAAGAACTTCCCTTTGTGCTAAAGCCCTGTCCGTCATAGTAGCCCATAACTCCCTCTACAATAGTTATATCACTCTTATCCTCTTTACCTGCAAGCAGATATTTTATTGTTGCATTATCACAAAACCAGCTGTCAAGATTACCTGTGCTCATATTTAACACACGCGAATGAAACATAGAATCTATATAATCAGGCCCGCATTTTAACGCTGATATATTAAGTCCCATATCTTTAAAACACTGGCATAGACCGCAGACAATTGTTGTCTTGCCACTTCCACTGCCTGTCCCTGCTATCATTATACGGCTCACTTTGCACCTCTTCCTTCTATAATAAATACTGGATTATTCGCAGACATCATATGATATCTGCCCCTTTTCTTTACCTCTGTCACTGCAATCTGGACTATATCAAGGACATTCATACCATTCTTTTCCATTAATGAAATAGTATTGTTAAGTGTTTCTAATGTCACTGCCGTAACCACAATATGGACATATGGATTTTTCTTAAGAATACTGCTGAAAATGTATTCTAACTCTCCACCGCTTCCACCAATAAATACTTTATCGGGTACTGGCAGACTGTCAATAACAGCCGCCGCATTGCCGTGTATAATCTCTATATTATTAAGTCCAAATTTTTCTGCATTTTTAGCTATAAGACTACAGCCCTCTTCTGTCCTCTCAACTGCATACACTGTTCCGTAAAGTGCGTGAAGTGCAAGCTCCACTGTGACAGAGCCTGTTCCTGCACCTATATCATATACGCAGGAATTCTTAGATACCGCCATTCGGCTTACAACGCTTGCACGGATTTCCCTTTTCGTCATCGGCACATCAGAACGGATAAAACTGCTGTCAGCAATTCCTGTTATTGAAAATGCACGCGAATGTTCATTATAAACTGCCAATACCGTAAGTCCTTCTGAAATATATTCAGTAAATTCAGACACATTTCCATTAGTTATCTTCTCATTATCATATGAAAGATTTTCACCAATCCATATATGTGCCTGTCCAAGTCCTGCCCTATAAAGCTCCTGGCATATCTGTGATACATTTGCCTGTGTCAGAAAATATGTCAATTCATTTTGTAAAACTACAGGTATATAGCTTTGTTTCTTACCGTGCAGGCTTACAAAAGCTGCGTTCTCCCAAGACTTTCCTATCTTTGCCGCAAGATATATTACAGAAGATACACCTGCCATAATGCTGTATTCATACTTTCCAGCAAGTGCCTCTGCAAGCTTCTTTGCACCGCTGTAAAAGCCTGTATCACCTGACATAAGCACAACGTAGTTATTGGCATTTTCATTATCAATAATATCTATTATGTCTTTTGCTGTTACTGCATAAAATGTCTTCTTATCTGTGTATTCTTCTATCAGCCTTTTAGAACCAATCAGCACCTCTGAATTATCAATTGCTTCCTTTACTTCCTCTGTAAGACAGCTTTTACTGCCCGGCCCCACACCAGCTATAATTACCCTTTTCATTATTCACTCCACCTTAATTCGTTAACATTATAGACAGCCATTTTCCTAAAACTTTATAACTCTAAAACCACATAGCTTTTAGGCTTTATAACCCTTTTGTCTTAAGATATTTAATAAGCTCTGGCAGGCTTACTCCATTTTCTTCTACTGGACGTTTTATTACTATACAGTCAATGCCTGTATTCTCAGTAGCCACCACCTTTTCTTCATAGCCGCCATTACTGCCAGACTCCTTTGTCACAAGAACACCTATATTAAACTGTCTTATTACTGCCTCATCTAATTCCTGTGAAAATGGTCCCTGCATACCTATTAAATGTGACGGCATAATCCCTGCTTCTATTGCACTCTGTAACATTTCAGGATTAGGAAGAAGCCTTAAATATACTCTCTCTTTATAATTCGTAATATAAATATACTCTGGTATATTCTTACTGCCTGTCGTCATAAGAATATTTTTACTATTATGCTGTTCACTGTTAAGTAGTTCTACTACATCTTTTATTGACTTAACATATGTAATGTTATCTGACTTAAACTCTGGCTTTTTGTCATTATCTTCCCTTAATACCCTCACATAAGAAACGTTCTTGCTGTCACACACATTTTTAATATTATGTGTAACCTGTGTAGCATATGGGTGTGTGGCATCAATAACTATATATGGCTTTTTAGCTTCTAACTCCTTTAGCATATCAGCCTCATCCATTCTACCAGTATGTATATGCACATTATCAGCCTGCGGCAGTAATTCCCTGCCATATTCAGTCGTTACATATACATAAGTGTCACAGTTCTTTCCTGTAAGATATTCACATAACTTTCTGCCCTCTGTTGTCCCCGCAAAAAGCATTATCGTCTTTCTCATACAACCTTATATCCTCTTGGTGTAACCATTTTCCCATTAATTACCTTAGTATGGCTGTTGCCTATGTATATTGTTGTAAACATATCCGCTTTAAAATCCGCAAGCTCCTTTAATGTAAGAATTCCTGTAGTTTCGTTCTCTCTTCCTATGTTTCTTACATAACCGCACACTGTATCCGGTGACTGTACCTTTAATACAATATCGCAGGCTTCCTTTAAATATCCGCTTCTTCTGCGGCTTGATGGGTTATATATGCACATTACCATATCGCTGTCAGCCATCGCCTTTATTCTTTTCTTAATAAGCTCCCAAGGTGTCATACAGTCACTTAAGCTGATAACCGCAAAATCGTGTGACAATGGTGCACCAAGGCAGGCTGAACCACTGCTTGCGGCTGTTACACCTGATATAACCTTAATATCCAGATTATCCTCTGCAAGCTCATATACAAGGCTTGCCATACCATATATACCGCTATCTCCACTGCATACAAGCACTACCTCTTTTCCTTCTTTAGCTGTATCTATTGCATACTGACAGCGTTCCTTTTCCTGCATCATATTAGTTGAATAGTACTCTTTATCTGGAAAATACTGCCTTAATATATCAACATATGTAGTATATCCAACTATCAGTCCAGCACCGGCTATTGCAGCTGATGCCTCCAATGTCATATTCTCTTTTGCTCCGCTTCCAAAACCTACTATCTTAAGCATAATCTACTCCTTATTTTTGTGTGCCACTCTGTAAATAGCTACTGTAATTCCGTTACCTGCTGTCTTTCCTACAAGCTTTTCTCCACCAGCAGACGCAGCACTCGCACTGCGCTCACATACATTTCCTACACCTATCTGTTCTTCAACAAAAGCTGAAGATACAAAATCACCTTCAACAATTCTTAAATATTCAGGCGTATATGTCTTATATGGCACTTTCCATTTTCTTGCAAATTCAATTATTCCTGTTTCATCTGCTTTTCTGTCAACCGAAGCCACAACTGCAATTGCTTCCAGCAAAAGCCCTGCTTTATCAAATGTTTTCTTGACAGCCTGCTCTATTTCTTGTGCTGACTTGCCTTTTTTACAGCCAATTCCTACTGCAAGCTCTTGTGGTACAAGTTTTAATGTGTGCTTAAATACTATTTTATCGTCTTTGCCTGTAATTATCTGTACACCGCTTTCATACTCATTATTACTATTATCAGTATATTTAATCTGTCCGTTCCAGCGTTCTTCTGTTACTTTTAACAGGTTCTTATATTTATCATTGCCTGTTATTCCAACAGGCTCATTATTTAATATCCTGCCTGATATGTCTTTTATCATAACCGGATTAACTATTCTCATATTATGTTCCGTGGCAAATATATCAACTGCAAACATTCCTCTTGCATCGGTCGCTGTAGTAATTACAGGCATTGCACCTATTTTGACAGCAAGCTTACTGCACCACTCATTAGCTCCGCCAATATGACCTGATAGAAGTGATATAAGATACTTTCCGCCCTCATCCTCAACAAGCACCGCCGGGTCTGTAACCTTGCTTTTAAGATATGGTGCTATAGTTCTTACTGCTATTGCAACGGCACACACAAATAATATTCTGTCACTTACTGCAAACTCGCTCTTTATAACACTTCCAACTGCCGCAAATGATACTGCTTCATTCTTATAAGTATCTGCACATCTTTGGTGGCAGTATATTATTACTTCACCATCCATTGCCTTACGGGCTCTCATTGCTGACTTCATACCATCGTGTGTGAAGGTTATTATAATTGTCCTCATTTTCTATACTCCGTAGTGAACTCTGGGTCATACAATTTAGAAAAACTATATTTATCCCCAAGGAATTCCCCGACCAATACAAGTGCAGTTCTTGTAATGCCTGCTTTCCTTGCTTCACTGTCAAGGTCTTTTAATGTTGTCCGTATGCATTTCTCATCTTCCCAGCTTACCTTATAACATAATGCACAAGGTGTATCTGGTGTAAATGCCCCTTTGTATAATTCTTCTTTAAGCTCCTCTAAATGTGATGAGCTTAAGAATACAGCCATTGATGTGCCATGCTGTGCAAGCTTTGCTATGCTCTCATTATCCGGAACCGGAGTTCTTCCCGGCATTCTTGTAATAATTACTGTCTGTGCTACATCTGGAACTGTATACTCACACTTAACTGCCGCCGCGGCAGCAAGAAAACTGCTCACTCCAGGACATATCTCACAGGTAATTCCGTATTTGGCAAGTTCTTCAATCTGCTCTCTTATTGCACCATATAATGACGGATCTCCTGTATGAAGGCGCACTATATTCTTTCCCTCGCCCTCTGCTTTTACAATCACATCAATAACTTCCCTGAGGTTCATGTATGCACTGTTATATATCTCACAATCCTTCTTTGCATACTCTAATAATTCCTCATTTACAAGTGAACCTGCGTATATAATTACATCCGCTTCATTAAGCATACGCATACCTCTGACTGTAATTAAATCCTTCGCTCCCGGTCCTGCTCCGACTATTTTTACCATATTTATTCTCCTGTGTCTACTCTATATTAATTCATAATTTATGTCTATCATACATAATTCACAATTTAACTGCTTTTTATGATTTTTAACTGCTTTTTATAAGTTCCAACAGCTTATCTGCCGCCGGTGTTTTCCCTAATATTCCATATTCATTTGAAAATACAATTGCTCCAATTACTATCTTGCCACTGCTTCTTCTTTGCAATACATCTTCTATACGAAGCGTAAGCTGATACATAGTCTTCTCTAGTATGTCTGATTTCTTCAAAATTTCAAGTGCCGCCTCTGTCGTAATACAATCAAGTATCTTTAATGCTGTATCATTATCTGCACCTGCCCTTATTGCACAGGCTGACAGAACTTCCATTCGTCCGTCTGCCACTTTGGAATGTGTATTCATTATTCCTGCACCTAATTTTACAAGCTTTCCTATATGCCCCACAAGAAGCATTGCCTTAGCACCTGCATCACACACCATATCTATTGTATCGCCAATATAATTACTGCATTTTATGCTTCTTTTCAGCTCAATATTAAGTGTATTAAGCAGAAAATCCTGTCCATAATTACCCGGTGCAACAAGAAGCACTTTCTCTCCCTGTGCTATGTGCATATTAATCTCTGTCTTAATTGTATCAATAAGTGCCTGTTCACTCATAGGCTCTACAATTCCTGTTGTTCCAAGAATTGATATGCCCCCTGTAATTCCAAGGTTCGGATTAAACGTCTTCTTGGCAATATCAACTCCTTTGGGTGCTGATATTATAACTTTAAGACTTCCCTCATAAGAATAACTTTCTGCTGCCTCTGCTACCGCCTCTTTAATCATCTTAAGAGGTACTGGATTGATTGCCGCTTCTCCAACAGCACATTTCAAGCCCTTCTTAGTAACCCGTCCTACTCCTATTCCACCATCTACAATTACCCCGTCAGTATTTATAGTTCTCACTATGTCTTCTTTAACATAAGTAACCTGTGCATATATCTTTATTCCATTGGTCACATCAGGGTCATCCCCACTGTCTTTCTTAATTGCACATATTACCTTATCCTCTTTAATATCTATGTCAATAACCGGAAGTGTAAGTGATACTCCCATAGGAGTTATCACTTTAATCTCTTTTACTTCCCTGCCTGACAGAAGCATATATGCCGCAGCTTTGGCGGCGGCACAGGCACAGGTTCCTGTTGTATATCCGCAGCGCATTTTCTTTTGATTTTTGTATACATATCTTTCTAACATCTGCGCCACTCTTTATCATCATCTGCCGCCATATAGAACAGTGCATTCATAATTGCGGCGGCAACATTGCTTCCGCCCTTTCTGCCCCTTGCTACTATATATGACATTCCGCTTTCTATAATTTCTTCCTTTGCACTGGCTACATTTACGAAACCAACTGGAACTCCAATAACAAGTCTTGGCACAAATATGCCCTCATCATAAAGCTCTCTTATTCTCATAAGAGCTGTTGGCGCATTGCCTACAACCATAATACAGTCTGGATTATCCTTTGCCGCCTTCTCCACGCTGACTGTTGCTCTTGTAACCTCACGCTTTGCCGCTTCACTGGCAACATCACTGTCTGCCATATAACAATTAAGCGAACAAGAAAACTTCTCTGCCATTTTGTGGCTTATTCCTGACTTCGCCATATTGGTATCTGTAACAATATCCACACCTTCTTTAATAGCTTTAAGTGCTTCCTCAATAACTCCTTTGGAAAATGTCATACTTGTTTCGTATGAGAAGTCCGCCGTTGTATGAATAACACGTTTGACAACCGGCTTATATTCAGCTGGAATATCAGTTGTCAGTTCTTTCTCTATTATTGCAAATGACTCTTTTTCAATATCCATTGGTTTCATAATATCTATTCTCCTTAGAATAATGATTTCATTGTATCTATGTCTGGCTTTGTAAGAATTCTCTTATTCTTCTTTTCTGCGTAATCTAATAATTCTTTCATTGCACTGTTAATACTGCCGATTGGACAGCCTGTATCTATAACATAATCTGCCTCATCAATTCTTTTACAGGCTTTGTCTAATGTTTCTTTTCCTATAGGCTCAAACATTTTCTCTGTGACAATATCTGCCGCCAGTGCTTTGGCTATCGGATAATCACAGTCATTTTCATAAAGAATCCCTGCTGTAAATGCAATACCAATACGCTGTAATTCCCTGTATATTAATATTCCAGTTCCAGCACCGCCAGCTACGAATACCTTCGGTGTGCCCTCCGGCTTCTTTAATTCTGTACTTCCATACATACAATTATACGTTCCGTGTGTAATTCCGTAAAGCCTGCCTATGCGTTCATCTGTAAATATCTTTTCCGGTCTTCCAAATTCTATCTTTCTATCTGCACCAACACACATAACATAGTCTGCTATCTTAGCCGCAAGTTCTATTTCGTGTAAAGATACAATAACAGCGACATTATCCTTAACAGCCATCTCCTGCAGTATATCCAGAAGCTCAATTTTATGTCTTATGTCAAGAAATGAAGTCGGCTCATCAAGCACTATGACCTCAGGCTTCTGGCATATTGCTCTTGCAAGCATAATTCTCTGGCGCTGTCCATCACTAATCTGTGAAAAATCATTATCTGCTATATCAAGTGCTGATACCTTCTTTAATGACTCATTTACTATCTGTTCATCTTCATTGGTAAGTCTGCCAAAATAATTAGTGTACGGATATCTTCCCATCGCAACAACATCTCGGCACGTCATCATCTCGGTCTTAATCTTTTCTGTAAGCACAACAGACATAGTCTTAGCGTATTCTTTACTTGTGTAATCGCTTATTTTCCTGCCTTTTATATATATATTGCCACCTATAGGACTCATTTCCTTTATAAGATTCTTTATTATTGTAGACTTTCCTGCACCATTAGGTCCGATTAATACGAGGATTTCACCTTTATTAACCTTAAGCGCTATATCTGACAGAAGCACTTTTTTATGATAGCCTACACTTAAATCCTCTGTCTGTACATATATCTGTTCCATATATTTCTCCACTTTCCATTTCCTTACAACAATTATCTCTTCTGCTTTACCATAAGCCATATAACAACTGGTGCACCAAATACTGCTGTGACCGTTCCTATCGCAAGCTCTGATGGTGAGAATATTGTTCTTGCAATAAGGTCACAGAACATACAAAACACCGAACCGCATAAGAATATTGCAGGGATTGTAACAATCGGCTTTGTCGTCTTAAGTGATAATCTTGTAATATGTGGAACTGCAATTCCAACGAACGATATAGGACCTGCAAGTGCTGTAACACAAGCTGAAAGAAGGCTCGAAAGCAGTACAATACATACCCTGAAGAACTTTATATTAATTCCCATACTCTGCGCATATCCCTCACCTAAAAGATAAGCGCTGATTGGCTTAGAAAAAAGAAATGTAATAACTGCTGTTGGAAATACAACTACAGCCGCAAGCTTTACTGTTGGCCACGAACTTCCTGAAAAGCTTCCCATAGCCCAGTGTGTGAGATTGGCAATGTCTGAATCATTCGCAAATGTAATACAAAGGTCTGTTATTGCAGAACATATATAGCTAATCATAATTCCCACAACCAGGAGCATAGACATGCTCTTAACTTTATTAGCAAATATAAGTACATAAAGCATTGCAAGCAGTGAACCGACAAATGCCGCCGCAACCTGTGCCCAGAGCGGCATACCTGATACATACTTTAAAAGAAATATCATTGTGATTGCAACAAACATTTTCGCACCAGATGAAATCCCAAGCACGAATGGTCCTGCTATTGGATTTCTGAAAAATGTCTGTAACAGAAATCCTGACAATGACAAAGCACCGCCCAAAATAGCCGCCATACATAATCGTGGAAGTCGTATTTTCCAGATAATATTGTATTCAGGTGTTCCCATATCACCCTTTAAAAATATAATTCTGAAAATTCTCGCAGGAGATATATGGATATTACCTGTATTAATATTTAATATAACCGCCACAACAAGTAATACTGCAAGCAGTATATATACAAGCTGGTAGCGGAGTATCTGTTTTATCTGCATATTTTCTCCATTCTGATAATTACTGCAATTTGCGTTATTATTGTAATTTTTAATATTATTGCATTTCTAATATTATTGTAATTCTAATATCATTGCATTTTTAATATTATTGCAAAATGACTGCCCCATTAAGTATAATACCATATGCTCTGCACGGTTTTCAGTGCATTGTGGCTACAAAGTAGTCATATTATATCATATGCCCTGCGTTGCTTTTCCACGCATCCGAAGTTTCGAAGAAACTTCTAAGTGACTACGA